>Ga0315282_10000153_pt1 | contig 139614 bp, 127 predicted proteins | sample YL17G07_20_MG_FD_203693 | JGI IMG/M metagenome (GOLD analysis project Ga0315282, IMG submission 203693) | Sediment microbial communities from Yellowstone Lake, YNP, Wyoming, USA - YL17G07_20 | ecosystem: Environmental > Aquatic > Freshwater > Lake > Sediment | place: USA: Wyoming | collected... | reverse complement strand
ACCCTGGATTCCGGGGTACGAACTGCCCTGCTGGATGCCCTGGCTGGAAATCAATCAATTCAAAAAAATCAAAGTACCGTGGTATTTTCCCCTTGACAGCACTTCACCTCTCCCTTAGGCTCGACTTAGCTTTATGGAAAAAGCTAAGTCCATAAAGCTAGCCCGGCGGCCCCAGAGCCCTGGGCTGGCTCTTTTTTTTGGTTGAGAGATGGACAGGTGAATGCGGCGGGTTGCAGATGTCTGGGCAGTCTCTTCAGTCGCTACGATGTGGACGAGTGCATTCGTCGCACCTTTTCCCAATTCGACCAAATCGATGATGAGCTTGGGCACCTTGGGCAGATGGATTCCATGCTGCTCAATGTGACTCTGGTATTGATCATCGTCATTGCTCTTTTCGTCATCTTCACCGATTGCCGGATGAATAAGCTCCAACGGCGGCTCGATCTTCTCGAACAGCAGCGCCAGCAGCTCACATCTTCCAAACCTACGTCTTAGGAGTCCGAGAAAGAAACCGATGGCGATTCCCCAGAACGTCCCAATGCAACATAACATATCTTATGGGACGTGCGACATGGTGTGATTTCGCAGTCTGTTTGACATGGTCGCGCTACGGCGACTATGATCGGATGTACGTTTGACGAAGGCTTGTGATGTTGGCGTGAGTCTGTGGGAGAGTTTCCGATGGGTCCGGATGGGCAGAAATTCGGGATGCGATGGTCACGCCTCACGTGGATTGTGACCGTTGCGGTGATTGTCGTCGTTGTTGCAATCGCAGTTGTGATCGTCTGGAAGGCGATCCGCGCGGGGCCGGACGCGGGCGCTATTCGTGTGCTGTTGGTGCTGCTGGCGTTCCTACCTGCGGTCAGTCTTGGAATTTTGGCCTTGTTTGCGCCTCGGGGCTACGAAGTCGATCCAGATGCAATCGTGGTCAGACGGATCGTCGGGAACGTAGTCATTCCGCGCGCCAACATTCGCGAGATTCGACGCATAGAGTCGCGCGAGATCGGCTCCGCGTTGCGGCTGTTTGGCTGCGGCGGATTCTTCGGCTGGTTCGGCCTGTTCTACAGTCGCCAGATAGGCCGATTCTGGGCATACATGGGCAATCAGACGGATCTGGTGCTGATCACGCAGGCCGACGGCACAAAGGTCGTGATCTCGCCGTACCCGCCGGATGCCTTCCTTGAAGCTATCCGACAGACCGAGCCACAGCGGGATTGATAGTCCGATAAGGTGAGAGCCGGCGGGGGGTATACTCCCAAGAATGACACGCAGGTGTCAGTCCCCTGCTTGCCGCCGGGCTCCTGCCCTAGGCGCACGTATCCACCATGGAGGTGGGTTGCACGTCTTGTCAGAACGTGGCGGATTGTTCGCCCGGGTCGCGCAGACCTATGGGCTTGCCGAGTATTTCGTAGTGCACGATGGCCTTTCTAAAGACATCAGGATCGCGATAGTCGAAAAGCCAGCCAGGCGGCAGACCCGCAAGGTCAGCCGGGGTTTCAGGTCTCACCTCGCCCTCCCCAGCAGGTAGCGGCGGCTCCAGCGCCTCACGCATCGGTTCCTCAAGGATCGGGCGGATTACCGGTTCGCCGGGCTCAACCTTCGGCTCGATCTCCGTCGGGCGGTTGCCCGTTGAATACTGGGCAGCGATGACGGCGTCTCTGGCCTCCCGTTGCCGAGCGGCCAATTGCTCGCGGATGCTACCGCCCTGCCGTCCCTCCTTGCCTTCGGGCAGCTTTGACGATGGTGCCTGCATCACAGGCCCAGGAACCGATGTGGGCCGCGGCGTCTGTTCGCGAGGCACTAGTTTCACCTGAACCCGTCGGGCCTGCTGGGCCGCCTCGGCCGCATGCTGCATTTCCTGAGCTTTCCGCTCCAGGCGTTGCTGCCACGTTTCGGCTTGGCGGCGAGGCCCTCCGGCTGCACCTGCCCCCTGGCGTTGGGCGGCTCCCTTGCGACTGGCCCGGATCAGGCCTGCTACGGCCCATAGAACCAGCATGGCGATGATGAACAGGAAGTTCGTCCAGGTTTCGGAGTCACCTTGGGCGAACAGGCGCGACTGTGCGAGGATATCCATCATTCCACTCACGCAGATTGTTGAGCCTACTCATTCTTCTTCGGCTTGGCGATCGATTCACGCATCTGGGTGTCGGCCCCGATATTTTTGAGGCGGTAGTAGTCCATGATGCCCAGATTGCCGCTGCGGAAGGCCTCGGAGATCGCCAGCGGGACCTTCGCTTCGTTTTCGACGACCAGGGCCCTCATTTCCTGCTCGCGAGCAACGGCCATTGCACGGCGTTTCTCCGCCTCTGCCTTGGCCCGCCGCATGTCGGCTTCGGCCTGCGCCGCTTGGAGCTGGGCGCCGACGTTCTCACCGACATCGACGTCTGCGATATCAATCGACAGGATCTCAAAGGCCGTGCCTGCGTCCAGCCCCTTGGACAAAACCGACTTGGAGATATTGTCCGGGCTCTCCAGCACGCTCTTGTACGTGATCGCGCTGCCGATCGTCGTGACGATGCCCTCGCCGACACGGGCGATGATCGTTTCCTCGGTCGCCCCGCCGACCAGTCTCTGGATATTCGTCCGGACGGTCACCCGGGCCTTGGCCCGCAGTTGAATGCCGTCCTGGGCGACGGCGTCCACCGTCTCCTTGCCTTTCTTCGGATCGGGACAGTCGATCACCTTCGGATTGACGCTGGTCTGAATTGCATCGAGGATGTCGCGTCCGGCCAGATCGATGGCCGTGGCCGTCTTGAACGTCAGATCGATATTCGCCCGGTTGGCCGCGATCAGGGCCCGCACCACGTTCGGCACGCGTCCCCCGGCCAGGTAATGACTTTCCAGGTCCTTCGTGGTCAGCTCCAGTCCAGCCTGGACGGCGGTGATTTTGCTCAGCACGATCGTCCGCGCGTCCACCCGCCGAAGCCACATCCCGATCAGCTCCGACAACTTCACATCCGCCCGCGAAAAGTACGCCTGCAACCACAGCCGGGCGAACTTCATCACGATCAGAATGAATGCCAGTGCGATGATCCCGATAAGGACCAGCACTCCGAGGACCAATGGATTGCCCCCCTGCAGCAACATTCGCGTCATTTCCGACATGATTCGACCCTTTCCCTAGCTTTCATCCACGACCCGGACGGTCACCTGAGTTCCTTCCACGCGGATCACTTTTACAGTTCGGCCCTTTTCAACGTACCGGCTTTCCGCCACACACTCGATTCTGCGTCCGCCGAACGCGCACATCCCGACCGGCCGCAACGGCGTCAAAACCCGGCCGACCTGGCCAAGCAGCTCGCTCAGCTCCGGTGTGTCCGAGATCGCATCGCCGCGAGTCCGCACCGGCGGGGCCAGAATCACCTGCCGGCCGAACCGCGTCCTCGGCAGGTATCGGTACGCCACAACCAGGAGCGACGGCACCATGATAACGCCGACGACCACGCCAATCCAGCCCGCCGCCGCACTGTGGCGAAAGAAGATCGCCACTGCCCCCACCAGGCAGCCCGTCGCACAGAGGCTCAGCAGCCCCGCGCTGGGAATAAAGACCTCCGCCAGGATCAATATGGCACAGACCATATAGAGGAAAACAGCGAATAGCAGCCACCAATCCATGGAGACACCCTTCGAGCAAGCGGACGCAGTTGCCTCTGCACGCGACGTGCAGCGAACCAATAGTCCCTTCAACTATGCTTTGTCGTTCTGTTCGGCCTTCCGCACGACGACTCGGCTACCTGAAATCTCGATAATCTCGACCGATGTCCCCGGCTTCAGGAACTCGCCATCGGCGACAACGTCGACGATAGCGTCGCCGAACCGGGCCTTGCCCGCCGGTCGCAGCGTGGCAATCACTTCCCCGATTTCGCCGATCTGCACGCCGGTGGCGGAGCTTTCCGGGGGGCTGGTCATGCTGATCTGCGACCCGGCCCCGCTGCCCGCTCCCGGAGTCGGTGCAAGCACCAGCCCGCTCATGAATGGCAACCTGGGCAAATACCGCGAGAGGAACCATGCGGCCACAAGGAAGCCGACGAACCCGGCCGCCAGGGCAAGCACGTTGGATGACAGGGCGTGCCATTCAGCGGCCGTATGTGGCCAGGGCAACTCGTTCGGTGCGTTGCGAACCAGCATCCCGAACAGCCCAAACAACAAGCAGACAATGCCCAGGATCCCCGCAATTCCGAAACCAGGCAGCACGAAAATCTCCACCAGCAACAGTACTACGCCAATGAACAACAGCAGGATTTCCACCCAGTTCGCCATGCCAACGAGATACTTGCTGCCGAGAATCAGCGCGAAGCAGACGACCGCCACCAGCCCGGGCAGGCCAAAGCCCGGCGTGCTGAACTCAATGTAAGCGCCCAGCAGCGCCAGCAGGAACAGAATCCCCATGACGATGGGCGAGTTGAGCCAACTGACCATGTACTCCGACCAGCTCGGCCGAAGCACCATCGGCTCGCCTGTAAAGGCGACCTGATCGCGCTTTGCGAGGAAGGCCAGGGCCCCGTCGAGGTCCCGGACCACCGCCCTGGCGATGCCGTACTCCTGCGCCCGCGACGCCGTCAGGGTCAGCAGCTCGTCGGCGCCGTTGATCTTCTCCGCCTTTTCGATCTCGTACGTGTTTGGGTCCTTGGGCAGCTCGCCGCCCTGGAAGAACTCGTACCGGCCCGTCTTGAGGTTCAGCACGCGATAGACTTCGATCTGCATGGTGACCATGGCCTTGAGCAGCAACGGCGGATAGCCGTTGGCCTCTGCCGCCCGCTGGAACGCCGCGCGCAGGAAGCTCTCCGCCTTTTCCCGCTCGACGCCTTCGAGCTTGCCGCCCATCGTGATCGGCGCCGCGTCGCCAATCGTCGTATTCTCCCGCATGATGATGTCCTGGCAGGAGACGCTGATCAGCGCCCCGGCGGAGATTGCCTCGGTGGTGATGTACGCGACGGTGTGCCCGCGTGCGGCGGCCTGCTGAATCAGGTACTTCGCGATGGAGTCGGCCGCATCCACCATGCCGCCGTAGGTCTCAATCTGATAGATCAGGTAGTCCGCCCCCGCCTTCAACGCGATCTCACTGCGCCGCTCGATGGAATAGAACAGGGCTTGGTCGATCATGCCCTTGCAGGGAATCAGGACCGCCGTAGCATCTCGTGGCGTGTCGGCCGTAACGGACGGGGCACCGGGTTCGGCAGCCCCGACGCAAATCCATGCCAAACCACAAACCACCAGGACAAAGATCGTGGGAAATGCCTTCTTCATAGCCCGATTATACCCCCCTGCCCCACCCTTGGCAACTCCGCCCGCCAAAGGGAGCCAGATTTCCGCCGAGGCGCGGGGCTGGAGGGTATTGACCCCGATTCCCTTTATTCCCGTCATGCGGTATACTGTGAGCGGGCCGACCGGATATAAGGCTAAACTTTTCGCACGGCCCCGCGTATAATAGCCGTTGCTTCACCTTCGCACTGTCTCAGTGGATCTTTTTGGATGGAGTCGATATGGCTGAACAGCTTCAGTGTATCGCGTTTATCTCGATGCCGGGCACCGGCGAGTGGATGGTCATTCTCTTTATCGGCCTGCTCGTCTTCGGCAGACGCCTGCCCGAGGTCGCACGCAGTCTCGGCAAGAGCGTCAACGAGTTCAAGAAGGGGCTCCGCGAGTTTCAGGATAGCGCTGACGAGGTTGTCAGCGACGTCAACCGGATCAAAAACGACGTGGCCTCGGATATCAAGGAGGCCGCGGAGCTGGACACCATCAACAAGGACGTGCAGGACTTCCAGCACAGCACGAGCGAGATCGCCGGGGATGTGCATGAAGTCGTGAACGATGCCGCCTCACAGGTCCAGAGCACCTCAGACCCGGCGGACATCAGCACAAGTCCGACTGACTCCCAGAGCAGCCCCGGCGGGGCTACCGGGACCAGCGCACCCGAAACCAGCGAAGGCGCCGCCGCGAACAATCCCTATCCCGATGTCGGCCCCATGCACTGAGAAACTCGAAGTCCGAAACAACCGCGAGGTCGCGCGTGCCCCGGACTCCAAACGCGCCCTCCGCTACTGCATCTTGCGGACGCGGACTTCTATATCCTTCGAGTCCTTCAGAAGACTGACCAACTGGTTCGGATCGGTATCGCCGTAGTGATATGGGTACAGGATCTTCGGCTTGAACGCCTTGGCCGCATCAGCCACCATCACGGGCGTCATCGTGAAGGGCAGGTTCATCGGCAGAAATGCGATGTCGATCTTTTCGAGCTTCTTCGTCTCCGGCGTGTTCTCCGTGTCCCCCGCTACGTACACCCGCGTCTGGCCGAACGTCACGACATAACCGTTGCCCGCCCCTTTGGGATGGAAGGGCTGTCCGTCCGGCCGCATCTGCACGATATTGTACGCCGGCACCGCCTCGATCTTGAAGCCCTGGACCGTCTGCGTATCGCCGTTCTTCATCACGATCCCGCCGGGGACCTTCTCGGCGCACGCCTTCGTGAGCACGATTTTGGTGTTCGGGCCGCGAACCATGCTCACCGCCTTCGGGTCCAGATGATCCTGATGTTCATGCGTGATGAGTACGACATCCGCCTTGGGCAGCTTCGAGTAATCGGCCAGCTTTGTCCACGGATCCACGTGCACAATCTTGCCGCCGTAGCCCAGCATCAGCGTCGCATGTCCGATGAACGTGATCTTCAGGTCCCCCGTTTTCGTCGCAATGGTATCTTCCATAAATTTCTGCTCCCCTTGCCCTGCCCCGGCCCCGCTGCCGGCCGGACCCTGTGCGAAACCCACGGCGGCGACAATCGCTCCCGCAGCCACCGCCCACAACACACGTCTCGTCTTCGCCATCGTGCATCCCTTTCAATCCACGACCTGTGAAAATGTCCTCTTATACAGCCTGATGCAGACACATCCTACTCACAAGACACCGCAAGGGCAACTCGGGACGCGACGGTTTTTGGGCTTGAGGCCGGCGAGGTGCTGGGGTATATTGCAGGCATCCGACGCGGGCCAGTTCGGGTCCGCATCGTGCCGGCTCGCGTGTGAGAGCACGGCACAGGTGGAAGTCACGACCAGCCAGATGTATAAGGGGACGACCGATGACTGACGAACACGCGGCAACACATTCGATTCGAACGACCTGCTGTCCATGCGGCTGTGGACACGAATCTTCAGCAGACGGCATCAGCCGGCGAGGCTTCCTTCAGGGCGTCGGGGGCGTCGCGGCGCTCGGGACGGTCCTGAGCGGCCTGACCTGGTCGGTGGTTTCCGCCGCCGAGGCCGACGACCGCCCGCCCGCGCGACGGCCGCTCGTCGTCAAACCGATCCTGGTCTATGAGATTCCCACGCGCCGGCCCCAGACCAGTTGGCGCAGTTGGGGCGGAATCCAAGTGCAGAAGGACGCCGACGAGGAGGTTGCCCGCATCCAGAAGGAGCTGGCCGAGATGAGCAAGCGGGCGGATTTCCCCGTGGAGTTCCTGGCCACCTCCGCCGTGCGCTCGGCGGAGGATGTCGCGAAGACCGGCGATCTCGATCAGGCCGATGTCACGATCGTCTATGCCGCCGGCGGACCGCAAAGTGCCTTCGACGCGATCAGCAAGCGCGGCAAGAACATGATCTTCTTCTGCCGGCACAAATCGGGGCCGGTTTACCTCTGGTACGAGATCATCAGTCCCCGCTACCTCCGGCAGCATACCGACGCGCTGAAGGTCCAGGGCGTCGATGACGGGGACGTGGTCGTGGACAGCCAGGACGAGATTCTCTGGCGACTGCGGGCCCTGGCCGGCCTGAAGAACACGCTGGGCACGCGAATCCTGTGCATCGGGGGCCCCGGCGCGTGGGCCCAGCCCGACGGCGTCGTGCAGAAGCTCGTGCGCGAGGTCTGGAAGTTCGACATGCAGACGGTTTCTTATGACGACCTGGGCAAGCTCATCAAAGAGGCCCGGGCCGACAGCGCCGCCGTGACGCGGGCGAACGAGCGAGCCGAGAAATACATCAACGGTCACGGCGTGAAGCTCGAAACCAAACTCGAGTTCGTGCAAAACGCCTTCCTGCTCGAGCAGGTGTTCCGCGGAATGATGAAGAAGGCCGATTGCCGGGCGATCACGATCAACGGCTGCATGGGCACGATCATGCCCATCGCGGAGACCTCGGCCTGCCTGACCCTCTCGCTGCTCAACGATGCCGGCTACTTAGGTTTCTGCGAGTCGGACTTCGTCGTGATCCCTTCCGGCGTGCTCCTGGCGAATACCTCGGGCAAACCCATGTTCCTCAACGACCCGACGTATCCGCACGATGGCGTCATCACGCTCGCCCACTGCACGGGCCCCCGCAGGATGAATGGAAAGGACTTGGAACCGGTCCGCATCCTCACGCACTTCGAATCGGACTACGGTGCCGCGCCGAAGGTCGAGATGAAGAAAGGCCAGGTCGTGACCAGCATCATTCCCGACTTCCTGGTCAAGCGCTGGGCCGGTCTCAGGGGCGAGATCGCCGACGTGCCGTTCATGGATATCTGCCGCTGCCAGATCGATGTCCGATTCACCTGCGACAGCAAGCATCTGGCCGAACGCATGCCCGGATTCCATTGGATGGTCAGCTACGGCGACTACACAAAGGAAATCGGTTATGCCTGCAAGAAAGTCGGAATCCAGTGGGAAAACCTGACCGCGTGATAGCGAGTCCCGGGGAAACAGATTCTGTAACGAACGATCGGGTCCCACATTTATGATCGTATGTCGTGAGTCTTGTTCGGGTGGCAGCGTCAAGGCCGAAGGCCTTGGCGATGGTTCCGTCGCGTTCAAGGGGGGCCATCGCCAAGCTGCGTTTGACGCTGCCACCCATCGCAGCATCTGCCATTGATAACGGGAGGTTGAGATGAGACAAGGGCACGTTTCGCTGATGCTGGTCCTGGTTGCGCTGGCCGGTACATTTGCATCGCCGGCGAGTGCCGCCGTAACCATTTATGTATCGCCTGACGGGCAGGACACGTGGTCGGGCCAGGTTGCCAGGCCGAATGTGGAAGGGACCGACGGACCCGTCGCGACCCTGGAACGCGCGAGGGACATCGTCCGGCAACTGAAGACGAAGACCGGCGGACAGGCGACAGCAAAGGTAATCGCCGCCGATGGGCAATATCCCTTGACGAAGCCCTTTGCTCTGCAACCCGAGGACAGCGGCACAACCTACGAGGCTGCGCCGGGGGCCCACCCGGTCTTCTCCGGCGGCCGGGCCATTACCGGGTTCAAACCTGCCGAGAATGGGCTGTGGGTCGCGCACATCCCAGACGTGGCCAACGGCTCGTGGTACTTTCAGCAGTTGTTTGTCAATGGCCGTCGGGCCGTGCGGGCGCGGACGCCCAACAAGTTCTATCATTACATGGGCAAGAGCACGGAAACGCCCATCGAGGGCAAGCCCGGCCAGTTCCTGCGGACGACCGAGGTTCGCAGCGAGACCCTTGCGGCACTGCGGGGCCTGAGCGAGGCCGAGTTGCACGACGTGGTGCTTGTGGTCTACCACAAGTGGTGCATCACGCAGCGGTACCTCAGCCGTGTCGATTTCGATGCCGGCAAGATCGTCACCACAGGCCAGAAGCTGAGGGATTACTCCGGCTGGGACGCCGGCACGCCCTTCCATCTGGAGAATTTCAAGGCCGCCCTTGACGCCCCCGGCGAATGGTTCCTCAGCCGGGATGGAACACTCACCTACAAGCCGCTCGAAGGTGAGGATATGACGAAGGCTCAGGTCGTCGCCCCGGTCGTGACCAAGCTCGTGACAATCGAGGGCCAGCCCGAGGCCGGCAAGCTCGTCGAGAACGTCACGCTCAAGGGCTTGGCGTTCCAGCACGAGCAATATGTGCTGCCACCGGAAGGGTACGAGCCCTTCCAGGCGGCCTACGCCACCGATGCGGCGGTCATGATCGACGGGGCGAAGAACGTCACATTCCAAGATTGCGAAGTCGCCCACACCGGGATCTACGGCGTGTGGTTCCGCCAGGGCTGCCGCGATTGCCGCCTCGAGCGATCCTATCTGCACGATCTCGGCGCGGGCGGCGTCCGCATCGGCGAGGGCCACGTCCGGGCGGATGAAGGCTCGCGCACGAGCCACATCACCGTCGACAATAACATCATCCGCCAGGGCGGCCGGGTTCACCCGGAGGCCGTCGGCGTCTGGATCGGCCACAGCCCCGACAACGCCGTCACGCACAACGAGATTGCCGATTTCTTCTACACTGGAATCTCCGTCGGCTGGGTCTGGGGCTACTCCGACAGCATCGCCAAGCGCAACAACATCAGCTTCAACCGTGTGCACCATCTGGGCTGGGGCGTCCTCAGCGACATGGGCGGCATCTACACCCTCGGGCCCTCCCAGGGCACCGTCGTCAACAACAACATCTTCCACGACATCTACGCCTACTCATACGGCGGCTGGGGTCTGTACACCGATGAGGGCAGCACCGGAATCGTCATGGAGAACAACCTCGTCTATAACACCAAGACCGGCAGCTTCCACCAGCACTACGGCAAGGAAAACATCATCCGCAATAACATCATGGTCGATAGCATGGAGCACCAGGTCCAGGCCACGCGCGTCGAGCCGCACCTGTCCTTCACGTTCGAGAAGAACATCATCTACTGGGAGACCGGCCCCCTGCTCGCCGGCCCGTGGACCCAGGTCAACATCAATATGGACAACAACTGCTACTGGAACGCCGCCGGCAGCGAGGTAACCTTCGCCGGCCTGTCGCTCGACCAGTGGCGCCAGCAGCACAAGCACGACCTGAACTCCATCATTGCCGACCCTGGCTTTGTCGATGTGAAGAATCTTGATTTTCACCTGAAGCCCAACTCCCCTGCCTTGAAGATCGGCTTTGTGCCATTCGATTACACGAAGGCAGGCGTCTACGGCGATCCCACCTGGATTAAGAGAGCCAACGACGTGACCTACCCCGCATTGGAGTGGCCGCCGGAGCCGCCGCCAGTGGCAAGAGCAGCAGCCACACCTGGAACCTGACCGTTACCCTCCCCGGCGAATCGCCGAAGACGTTCAGCGCCTTGAGAACCGGCAGCAATGCCCTCGAGCGACTCACCTGGCTCGGCTTCAGCAGCAATGCTACCGCCGCAACCATCTTTTACCTCGACAATCTGTAAGTCAGAAACGCACTATAGAGCCCGATCCGGAAAACACTGAATTCCGCGAATCCTCGATTGACAAGTTTATGGATTGTGCTACACTGGTTTTGGTTTGTTTCGTAGAGGGTTGCCCTAAGACATAGGGGACTATGACTACCATTGGTTGTAGCGAGAATGGATACGATCAATGATCCCGGCGAAAGACGTAACGGAGATTGCCCGAGCTCGCCTTGAAGATGCCAACATTCTCTTGGCATCAAAGAGATATGACGGTGCTATCTACCTGTGCGGCTATGCCGTCGAATTGGCTCTGAAGGCGAAGATATGCCGAGTATTGAACTGGGCGGGTTATCCGTCAACGAGCGGGGAGTTCAAAGATTACCTGAGTTTTCGAACCCATGATCTTGATGTACTGCTGCATCTGACCGGACGGGAGGAGTTCGTAAAGACAAGCCTCCTTACCGAATGGTCGGCTGTAGCCCAGTGGAATCCGAACGCAAGGTATCAGACCATAGGTACCACGAAAGAGCCGGACGCGCGGTTGATGATCTCGGCTGCAAAGTTGCTACTGGAAAAGATATGAAAGAAATCGTTGAGAAACTCGTCCGAGCAGAGCAGGAAATGGCCGCAGAGAAGGGAGCATTTCTCCTGTTTGCGATGTTTCTCCGAGAAGATGCACCGGATGTATGGGATCTCGTCGTTGCCTCTTCTTGGATTGCCACGGACAAGTCGGGCTCGTTGCGGTACATATCCGACAAGGTCCGCTCGATCCTCGATGCGGACGAATTGGTGAAGTTGTCTCGAATCGTTCTCATCGAGCCCGACAGCCCTGCTCTCGCGGCACTCCAACAGGTGATTCACGTTGAACACAGCATTGCTGAGATCAAGGACAGCGATTTCTCCGGGCTCCAAATCAAGCATGCCTATCTGATCACCTCAAGGCGAGAGACGGACCCTAACTCGTCGAATCCAGCCATGCATGCAAGGTAGACACCGTCGGCCGGCATCAGACGCCGCTGCCCCCCTAGACTCAATTGGTTTTTGCTTGCCGGGGGCGGGGGTTTTCCGTACAATTCCCATTCCTTTGAAGGAACCAACTGAGAGATAGGTAGATGAGCATGCAGATAGCCGAACAAGTGCAGCAGTTGAAGCGTGGGACGGTGGAGATTTTCACGGAGGCGGAGTTGGGCCAGCGACTGATGGACGCGGCCAGGGCGGGCCGGCCGTTACGGGTCAAGCTCGGCCTGGACCCGACTAGTCCCGACATTCACCTGGGCCACACGGTCGTACTCCGCAAGATGCGGCAGTTCCAGGACCTCGGGCACAAGGCCGTGCTCATCATCGGCGACTACACCGCCCGCATCGGAGATCCGACCGGCCAGAACACCACCCGACCCATGCTCTCGCCCGAGCAGATCGAGCGAAACGCCAAGACTTATTTCGAGCAGGCCGGCAAGATCCTCGACACCCGGCCGGAGAAGCTCGAAGTCCGCCACAACAGCGAGTGGCTGGCCGACCTGCGCCTGGCCGATACCATCAAGCTCGCCGGCACGATGACCGTCGCCCGCATGCTCGAACGCGATACCTTCGCGATCCGCTACAAGAGAGGCGACCCCATCGGCGTGCACGAATTTCTCTACCCCCTCATGCAGGGTTACGACTCGGTGATGATCCGCAGCGACGTGGAGCTGGGCGGCACCGACCAGACGTTCAACAACCTCGTCGGCCGGGACTTGCAGCGGATCAACAACCAGCCGCCCCAGATCGTCATCACGACGCCCATTCTCGTCGGGCTTGATGGCAAGGAGAAGATGAGCAAGTCCAAGGGCAACTACGTCGGCGTCACCGACGAGCCCTCCAACATGTTCGGCAAGATCATGAGTATCTCCGACGACATGATGGAGAACTACTACACGCTGCTCACCGACCTGCCGATGGACCGGGTTGCCGAGCTGACAAATCCGGGCAAAACGCATCCGAAAGAGGCGAAAGTGCTTCTGGGCAAGACGATCGTCGCCCAGTTCCACGGCCCGCAGGCCGCCGAGGCCGCGGCTGCTGAATTCGAGAAGGTCTTCGCGCAGGGCCAGTTGCCCGAGGATATGCCTGAAGTTGCACTAGCCGCCGTCACGATCAGCGTCAAGAACCTGCTGACCACGTGCAAGCTGGTTGACACCGGAGGCGAGGCCAAACGCATGGTCCAGCAAGGCGGGGTCAGCGTTGACGGCCGGAAAATGACCGATCCCAATGCAGAGGTCTCGCCGCGTGACGGCATGGTCATCCAGGTGGGCAAACGTCGATTCGCAAGACTGCGTGTCCGATAAGGCGAGGATCGCTTTGTCGAGGGGAAATTCGCCTAATGCTTTTGAGGTGGTTTCGGGGGCGTCCGTGACGGCGTGGCAGGCCGCAACTTGCCAAGGCGGTCCAAGTCCCCGAGTCCGGCCAGAGGCGTTGTGGGCCAATACCGCTTCGTCTTCTCCCGCCGCTGCTCGGCCCGGGCTTCCTCCCTCCGGTGCTTCCTGGTCATATGGATAATCCATGCCCCCGTCAGGGCAGTCATCATGAGCCAGAACTGCCACCACCGCAGGTTCCACAGCCATAGACAGGCCACCCGCAGGACGCCTGTCACAAACGCCCAAATCGAAAGCAGAAATCGCACAGTCTCTTGCATACCCCCTGATCTCGAATGCGACACCGGGCAAGAGCGGCAATGCTGCTTGAGCGGCAAATGCCTGGCGTTTCCGGCGGAAGAATCAAAACGACTCTTCCTTCTTCAAGTGAGCCTAGTCTCCGTCCCACAGAGTTCCTATGCTAGAATCATACCACAAAGCCGGTTCGCAGGCAAGCCCCGTAGCCAGTCCATGCCTGAAAAGGAGGGTCGGCGAGCAGGAGTAACGAGGGACAATCGGGCGAAATAGCCGCCATCCCCGACAGATGGCCAGTATTCCCTCGCCCCCGAAAGGGAGGAGAATTACCCCGGTAAAGACAGATATAGCGCGGAAACCTTACAAAGAATGCGGCTCTTATAGGACATGAACGACCTCGGCCGGCCTTCTGCAGCCAAGATAGGCGGCAGAACCGGCACTATCGCGGATGGTCCCACGGCGGCCAAAGCCGGCACTCTGCACACTCCGGGCAGATCAGCAATTTTTGTCTCATCCCCCTGCCCTCCGATCTGGCGGCGAGCCACCTGTCCTACAATCTCACAATGACTGGAAATCTTCTATAGATAATCAGGCCGCCACGTCAAAAGCCGTTGCATGGGCGTGCTGTATGGCAGAAGCCAAGAGAGCATTTATCGCATTGGGGGGCGCTGGCGGGGAGAAGCCGGCAAGGGCGAATCTCACATATCCCGCTGGTAGCCGGCAAAAAGAGGCAGATGCAGCAATGTCCTCAGTCACCAGCCGCGTCTGAAGTGTTATCATACGTGGGATAGAAACGCCGGAGTGTCATCGATGAATGCGTTGCCACTTACCATGCTCATTTGGTGCGGCGGAATCGCCGCCGGGCTGCTCGGGTCCCTGACCGGGCTTGGGGGCGGAGTCATCATCGTTCCGCTGCTCACGCTGGTGTTCGGGGTGGACATCCACTACGCGCTCGGAGCGTCATTGATTTCTGTCATCGCCACGTCCTCCGGCGCGGCATCAGCCTACGTCCGCGAGGGCTACACCAATATGCGCATCGCCATGTTCCTGGAGATCGCGACGACGATCGGCGCGGTCATCGGGGCTTCTTTGACCGCCGTGCTTCCGCCGGGGATCATCGCCGCGATCTTCGGCGCCGCCCTGATCTACTCCGCGTACCTGACCAGTCATCCGCCCAAGAGCGCCGCCGAGTGTGTCCCCGACCGGCTGACGGCGAAACTCCGTATGAATGGCAGTTACCCTACACCCGAGGGACCGAAGGCGTACAACGTCTGCAATGTGGCAGGCGGATTCGGCCTCATGACGGTTGCCGGGGCTCTATCGGGCCTCCTCGGGATCGGCTCGGGGGCGCTCAAGGTGCTGGCGATGGACCGGATCATGTGCGTGCCATTCAAGGTCTCCACGACCACGAGCAACTTCATGATCGGGGTCACCGCCGCGGCCAGCGCGGGCGTCTACCTGGGTAACGGGTACGTGGAGCCGGCCCTGGTCATGCCGGTCGTGCTCGGCGTCCTGCCCGGCTCCATGCTGGGCTCGCGAATCCTGCCGACAGCACAACTGAAGGTCCTGAGAATGATCTTCACCGTCGCAATTCTCGCATTAGGGATCGAGATGATCTACAATGGGTTCACAGGGAGATTCTGAATGGCACAGGATAGACATGCGGGAATGGATCGGATGTTGGCAATCATCCTTGGCCACACCCTGCGAATCGGCGTCACGGCCTCTGCCGTCATCGTGCTGGCGGGCGGAGTCCTTTACCTGGCCCGGAACGCCTTCACGTCGCCCGACTACCACACGTTCCACGCGGCGTCGACCTATTCGCGCACCCTGCCGGCCATCCTCCAGAATGCGCTGGCCCTCAACAGCTACGGCATCATTCAACTGGGCCTGCTCGTGCTCGTCGCCACGCCCGTGCTGCGAGTGATCTTCTCCGTCATCGCCTTCGCCATCGAGAGGGACATCCTCTACGTCGCGGCGACGCTGATCGTGCTTGGGATTCTTCTCTATAGTCTCTTCACGGGAGGCGTGTAGTCGGCGCCGCTTTGAGGAGCGGATTTGCCGCTGAGCCGCTGAGTTGTTGAACTGCTCTGCCTCAAATGGCGTAAGTACAGACGAATCGGACCCGTCAGTGTGACTGGGTCCGCCGGATATCACGCTATCCACGCTGATGGAAAGGGAGAAACGATGGCCAAGATTGGCTTGTTCTACGGCAGCACCACCGGCAATACCTTGAAGGTGGCGGAGTTGATTCGGGAGGCGTTCGAGCCCGAGAGTGTGGACATAATCGATGTCGGCCGGGCATCGTCGCAGGACCTCGACAGATACGACGTGCTGATCCTCGGCACATCGACCTGGCACTGGGGAGGTCTGCAGGACGAGTGGGCTGTCTTCGAGGACCACCTGACCGAAGAGACCCTCGCGGGCAAGAAAGTGGCCTTCTTTGGGCTTGGGGACCAGAAGCGATACCCCGATCACTTTGTGGACGGCATCGGATTGCTCTACGACAAGGTCAAATCCACCGGAGTCCAAGTGGTTGGGATGTGGCCCAAGACCGGCTATCAGTATGACGCCTCCGCCGCCGAGCTTGACGGCCGCCTCGTTGGCCTGGCCCTCGATGAGGACAATGAGCCCGGCAAGACTCGCGACCGCATCCAACGCTGGGTCAAGCAGGTCAAAGCGGAACTGCAATAAGCGAAGTCGTCGCGGCGAACCTCTCCTGCGTCGCCGCTTGCGGATTCCGCGAGCGGCGGGTATCCTTTGGCCGTGATTCCGTGACATGCAGCACGGTCGATTCTGTTCCTGATATCAGGGGATGGCCTATGGATGCAATTCCTGTGCCGGTGCAGGCCGGCGAGCGGGCACGCTACAACATGGCTTTCATCTGGCTGATCTGCCTGGCCGCCGCGATGGGCGGGCTGCTATTCGGGTATGACTGGGTCGTCATCGGCGGGGCCAAGCCCTTCTTCGAGCGATACTTCAACCTCACCAATGCCGCCCAGAAGGGATGGGCTAACAGTTGCGCGCTGATCGGCTGTCTGGTGGGTGCGATGATCGCCGGAGCGATGAGCGACAAGTTCGGGCGCAAACGCCTGCTCATCTTCTCGGCCGCGACGTTTGTGGTGACGTCCCTTGGCAACGCCTTGGCACCGAGCTTCGCCGTTTTTGTCACGTGGCGGATGCTGGGGGGCGTGGCGATCGGCTTGGCGTCGAATCTGTCGCCGATGTACATCGCCGAGATTTCGCCCGCAGAGTCGCGGGGCCGGCTCGTGGCAATCAATCAGCTCACGATCGTCATCGGCATCCTAGCGGCACAGTTCATCAACTGGCTGCTCGTTCACGACCTTCCGGCCGGGTCGAGCGACGAGTTCATCCGAGCTTCATGGTATGGCCAAACAGGCTGGCGGTGGATGTTCGCGCTGACGGCGGCCCCATCCCTGTTGTTCTTCATCGGCATGTTCTTCGTGCCCGAAAGCCCGCGATGGTTGGTCAAGAACGGCGCCAGCGGTCGTGCCCGGGGGGTGCTGGCGAGGATCGGCGGCCAGGCGTATGCCGACGCGGAGGTGCAAAACGTGCAGGCAACGCTGGCTGGCGAGGAAATCCAGCACGTGCGATTCGCCGAGCTGCTGGAGCCGCGAATGCGTCGTGTGCTGCTGCTCGGCGTAGTGCTCGCCGTATTCCAGCAGTGGTGCGGCATCAATGTGATCTTCAACTATGCGGAGGAGATCTTTCGGGCGGCCGGCTACGACATCTCCGACGTGCTCAAGAACATTGCCTGGACCGGTTCGGTGAACCTCGTGTTCACGTTCGTCGCGTTGGGGGTGGTGGACAAGGGCGGGCGCCGGCCGCTGATGCTCCTGGGCTCGGCCGGACTGGCCATCATCTACATCACCATGGGTCTGTGCTACCACAATGGGGTCAAAGGACTGCCCATGCTCCTGCTCGTGCTGGCCGCCATCGGTTGCTACGCAATGTCACTGGCTCCCGTCACGTGGGTGGTGATCTCGGAGATTTTCCCCAACCGTATCCGGGGCGCCGCCATGTCCGTGGCCGTAACGTCTCTCTGGATCGCCTGCTTCATTCTGACCTACACCTTCCCGTTCCTGAAAGACAACCTCGGCCCCGCCGGCACGTTCTGGCTCTACGCGGGCATCTGCGTCCTGGGCTTCTTCTTCATCCTGCGCAAGCTCCCGGAGACCAAGAACAAGTCCCTGGAGGATATCGAGCGGCAGTTGGTGGACTGAGACGCCCGGCCATATTCCGTGTCATGCCAAGCCGTGCTCGGCGAGGTATTTTCGCAGCGGACACATACACAGGATGCCATCGCCAAAGGGCAAGCCGTAAGAACAGCAACTGCCTCGTTCTTCCAGACAGTCGATGACTCCGGTGTCTCCGATGGGCCTGGCGCGGCCGAGCGCCTCGAAGTCACAGGCATAACAAGGAGTCTCCCAGGGACACTTCATTTCGCCGACAATCCGGCGGATCTGCTCCTCGTGCTCCAGCGTAAGCTGCATGATCTGGCCCCCCAATTCAGGGCCGCCCCCTATCTACATAGAGTATAACCCGGGAATCCGGACCTGCAAGCCGACGATTTCCGATAAGAGCCCTGCCCGACCCGGCAATGGGAGTCAGGAAAGCCCCCGTTCTCTTGCATTTTGCCGGTCCAGGCGCCAAAATGCGGAAAATCGGAGAGGGAGCGATTCGACTGTGAGGGCGGATGACGGCATCATGAACGGCGGATGACCAGGCAGCGTTATATGGGGCATAGATGACTGCATTTGACCAGTCTAGCGGCGATCAGCCGCGGCGTAAGCGGCGGCCAAGATACAGGGGGACGCACCCGAAGAGCTATGCGCAGAAGTACAAGGAGCACGACCTCCCGGCCTACCCGGAGATGGAGACTCATCTGCGAGCCAAGGGCACGACGCCGGCGGGAACGCACGTCCCCGTCCTGATCGAGGAGGTAATGGCCTGCCTGAAACCCCGGCCCGGCGACATCGTCGTAGATTGCACCGTCGGCTACGGCGGCCATGCGGCTCAGTTCGTCAAACGCATCGGCCCGGCAGGCAGATTGATCGCTCTCGATGTCGATGCCGCAGAGCTGGAACGTACCCGCCGACGGCTGAGCAAAGAAGGCGTGCCTGTGAGCTTCCACCGCAGCAATTTCGCCGGGATCGCCAAGGTGCTCAAACAGGAGAGCCTTGACGGCTGCGACATCATTTTCGCCGACCTCGGCGTTTCGAGCATGCAGATCGACGACCCGGAGCGAGGCATGAGCTACAAGCACGAAGGCCCGCTCGATCTGCGGATGGACGACCGGATCAAGCAGACGGGCGCCGACCTGCTCAACAGCCTCTCTGAGGCCCAACTATCGGCTGCATTACGGGAGCTGGCCGACGAGCCCGACCACCAGAAAATCGCCCGCACGATCGTCGCACGGCGAGTTGAGCGGCCGATCGAGCGAACGTCGCAACTCGTCCAGATTGTCTTCGACGCCAAAGGTCTGGACCCAAGGACTTGGAAGCGTCGGCAACAGGCCTTGAAGTCCGGCTCTCTGCACCCCGCCGCACGCACATTCCAGGCGCTGCGTATCCTGGTCAACGATGAGCTGGGCGCTCTGCGAGAGCTCCTGCGAATTGCCCCTTACTGCCTGCGTCCAGGCGGCCGGATCGGCATCATCAGCTTCCACAGCGGCGAAGACCGCCTCGTCAAGCAGTCGTTCCGCGAGAGTGTCCGAACCGGCGTCTACGAATCCACCGCCGAAGATGTCATCATCCCCAAACCCGAAGAGACCCGCACCAACCCCCGCAGCGCCTCCGCCAAATTCCGCTGGGCCCTCAAGCCCCCGCAAAGCTTGAATTCAGATCGCTAAAGACACCGTTTGCCCGATCTGAGGATTGGCGTATCTTCAGCGTCGCAGGAGCTTGAAGGCGATGTCTCGGCCGAGGTTTTGGACGACGGCCAGGTCGATCCAGAGCATGGCGAGCGGCTCCAGGAAACGGGCGACGGTCAATGCGCCGGCGTCGACCACCTCAAAGCCCAGGTCCTCCGCCAGGCCGGTCACAATGTCCTTGGCCCGGGCGTTGTCGCCGCAGATGAACATCGTGATTCGCTCGCCGTGATAGATGGGGTCGGCCATATTGTTCCAGCCCGTGGTGTTGAACGCCTTGACGACATACGCGCCCCGGGCCCAACCGGCATTCTGCTCGGCCGCAGAGGTCGTCGTGCCGACAGCCAATTGCAGGTCGGGCGTGATCGGGTTGGTGCAATCTACAAGGATTCTGCCCGTCCAATCGCCGATCGATTCCAGAACCGATTGGGCGGCCTCCCAGGGAGTGGCCAAGACGCTCACGTCGGCAGCGGCAACCGCCTGTGGGTAGCCGGTGGCCTTGGCATTCGGCCCGGCCTCCGCGAGCAATCCGCGTACCTCGCTGCTACCGGGCTTGCGACTGCCGAAGATGATCTGGTGTCCTTTCTCCGCCCATCGCTTGCCCAGCGTACTGCCCACATCCCCGGTGCCCAGCACTGCGATTCTCATAGCCAATCACCTCCCGCATCAGCCGGTACGTCCACCCGATTCCGCACAACTGCCCACACGAAATCCCTGCAACAGGCGTACGGACTTACGCGCCGGCGGTTCAACACGTGGGGGAATATCACCGTGCGCGTCTCTTGCCATTTGACCAAGGTGCGGCAGGGAGTGTACTCTATACCCAATCGATGATTGGCTCTATCAGCGGTATTATCGCGTTGCAGCGCTATAGGAGGAAAGTACGCAAAGGCATGGCGTTATGCACACAGGCGGAGCAATGTTGCTACGAGTGCTGATTGCAGCAATACTGCCGGTTTGGACCGCCGAGGCTGCCATCCGTGAGGAGAATTTCGATCGCGAGCCCGCCGACTGGGAAGGGGTCAACAATCGCAACACCCATTTCGAGCCGAAGATCGTCACGCAGAATTTTGGCTACAGCCTCACCAACCACGCAGGCGGCAGGACCGGCGAGGTCGGCGGAACACTGAATCCGGCGGGCGAAGCGGCCTACTATGCCTATCGATTGCCCACGCCGCTCACGCTGGATCACCCGATGATCGCCTCAGGCAAGATGTTTGTCGCTCAGGGTCCGGGCCATTTCCTGCTGGGCTTTTTTAACGCCAACACCCTCAATGAGTGGCGAGTGCCTAATGCCTTGGTAGCCCGCATCAATATGCGGGGCGAGACCTTCCAGTGCCACTTCGAATACGGCACCAGCCGTTGGCGTTGCGGCGCGGGCGTCATCGGCGAGATCGTCCCCGGCGAGCGCATCCAGGCGAAGGAGAATCCCTCCGGTCGTGTTTACCAATGGCAGCTCACGTACGATCCCAACGGAGCCCAAGGCAGCGGCCTGCTGACCTTCTCGCTCGACAATGAAACCGCCACCTGCGCAATTACGAAGGAGCACCGGAGCGACGGCGCTACGGTCACGCACTTCGGCATCCTCCCAATCCCTAAGACGTGGGATAGCCCCGGCCAGGCGTGGATCGATGACGTGACCGTCAACGGAAAGAAGTTCGATTTCCGTGGGGCGCCGCCGTGGGAGGCATTCAACAATCGCACCACCTATGAGACAAAGGATACTCGCCCGCGGTTCGACTTCGGCTGGAGCCCCACGCAATGGGCAGGCGGGAAGTCCCCCGGTGAATTAGGCGGCCTTATCTTCCGGGGCGACTGTCGCGAGCCGGCCCGCCTCGGGGCCTACGGCGCCCGCCTGGCGACCCTGACCCTCGACATGCCCTTCCACGCGAGTGGCAAGGTCAGCATGATTCGCGGCGTCACGGACAGCACTGCCTCCATCGGCTTCTACAACTCCACGTGGAGCCTGTACTCCAATCCGAGACAGGATCAGAGTATCCCGATGGATTATATCGGTATCAACATCGAAGGACCGTCGTCCGAGGGATTCTTCTTCTATCCTGTCTACCGGGTGCATGGGGACATCGCCGGAGCACTTGGCGGCGGGTCGAGCAAGGCCCCGCACATCTATCCGGATCGCACGGTCCATGACTGGACGCTTAGGTACGACCCCGCCGGGGCCGACGGCCGAGGCCAAATCACCGTCACTCTCGACGACCGGACCTGCACGCTGGACCTCGAGCCGGGCGCCAGGGCCGCCGGTGCTACGTTCGACCGCTTCGGCATCTGTACCCCGTGGATCGACGGCAACAGTGTGACCGCTTTCTTTGACGACATCCAATACACATACACCCCGGACCCGCTTCTACTCTCACCAGCCATTCAACAAAGGAGAGCCCCGTGAAATCTCACATGATGTTTATCACAGCAGTCGCCGCTATCCTGACGCTTGCCGCTGTCTCGCGCGGCGAGATCAAGGTCGTTGTCGGCCATCATCGCAATCAGGACGCCGCCGCCGAGTTCAAGTTCACAGACGTGCCGTCGCCATCGCAGAGTGACGCGGCCGGCAAGGCCATGTTCACCCTCGTTGACGGCCAGCGGGACCGCAACGGCGGCGACTTGGACAAGCTCCACGACGGCAAAATCCCCACGGAGGAGGATCAGCCGGCCGAGAATTTCTTCTTCAACGCCGGCACCGACGGCGGCCGGATTCTGATCGACCTCGGCAGCGTCATCGCCGTCAAGCAGGTCAACACGTATTCCTGGCACCTTGATATACGCGGGCCACAGGTGTACACGTTGCATGCGAGCGAGGGCGATGCGAACGGCTTCCATCCTCAGCCGAAGAGAGGCACGGACCCGCGGACGTGCGGGTGGAGGCGGCTCGCGCAGGTCGATACGCGACCGAAAGAAGGGAGGACGGCGGCGGGCAATACGGCGTCAGCATCTCGGATTCCGGTGGCATTCTCGGCAAGGTCCGCTACCTCCTGTTCGACATCTCGCCCACCATGTCCGCCAGCTCATTCGGCAATACGTTCTACAGCGAGATCGATGTTGTCGAGCCGAACGCGCCCGTTGTTGCGGCCGTCCCGGCAATTCAGCCGGCCGGAGACGTGCGGCGGGAGATCGTTGACGCCGAGGGTGGCTACCAGATCACCATCGACACGACCGAAACGCCCGACCTGACGGACTGGGCGCAGAAGGACCTCGCGCCGGTGGTGCGGATATGGTATCCCAAGCTCGTCAAGATGCTGCCGAGCGAAGGGTACGAGGCGCCCAAGCGGGTGAGCGTCACGTTCAGCGCGAGCATGCAGGGCGTCGCGGCGACCGGCGGCACGCGCGTCCGCTGCGCCGCCTCCTGGTTCCGGCAGAACCTCCAGGGCGAGGCCAAAGGCGCCATCGTGCACGAGCTGGCGCACGTCGTGCAAAACTACGGGCTGGCCCGCCGGAACAATCCGAGCGCCACGCGAACACCGGGCTGGATCGTGGAGGGCATCTGCGACTACATCCGCTGGTTCCTCTACGAGCCGCAGACGCACGGTGCCGACATCACCGCCAGGAATATCGCCCGTGCCCGGTACGACGCCAACTATCGCATCAGCGGCAACTTCCTCAATTGGGTCACGCAGACCTACGACAAGGACATCGTCCGTAAACTCAACGCCGCCGCCCGCGAAGGCAAGTACAGCGAGGACCTGTGGAAGACCGCCACCGGCCACACCGTGCAGGAGCTCGGCGACGAGTGGAAGGCAGCCCTGGAGAAGAAAATCGCCGCCGAGGCTACAGAACAACAGAAGAAGTGACGGGCAATCCCGTCCGGCAGGACAAGGCTCCTTTTATCGGCGTCCACCAGCCGCGAGAGTGACTGCTACGATCCCCTGCCCGAGCGCGCGGGAATGCGGACGAGCATGTAGCTGTACGCCGGCAGCCTCAACCACATCTTGCCCGCGTTTAACTGCACAGTGCCTGTGACGGGAATGATCGCCTTGGGTGATTCGAGCGTATTCTGAGCCCAGGGTACGTCGGCTGCGAGTGTCTGAATCTGGGCCTGCGCGGCAGGCTCGAAGTCCTTCAACGTAATGTCCAACTCTGCCGGCTCAGACCCTTTGTGCACGATGGATAACAGCAGGTCGCCGTTGGAGGCCCGGGCAGCCAGTACATCGAGTGTCTTGTAGCTCCAGTCCCTGGTCACATTTCGCAGGTCGGCCAGGACCAGCGGTGCTTTCCTCGTCGGGCACGTCAGCTCGGTCCTGACGGGGACAGCCTCGGCAAGGGCGGCGAACATGGACTGGGCATGGTAGCACGGATTCGCAAAGACGCGCTCGTGAGTCTTGCGCAGGCCGCCGCCGTGATTGACCGTCGCCGAGTGCGTCACCATCTCGACAAAGGGAGCCAGGCGCACTGCCGCATGATAGATGGCGACATCGTACAGTGCCTCGGCGTGCGTCGAAGGATTCACGAGATTCTCTCGCGTCAGCCGCTTGGGGCCATTCGCCGACTCACCCCGTCCGATGTTCGCGAACATCTGCAACTCTGTGACGGCCAAGTGCGGGTCCTTGATTCCGCCGGCCTCCATGTCGCCTCGCAAGGCCCCCCACTTCTGCTCGAGCACCTCCGGCACCGCCATGAAATCGCGGAACACGTCGAGCGGATCGGCGCTGGGCGAGACGGAGCCGCCGATGAGCGGGTGATCCGTCGTGGCCCGCATGAGGTCGCCGGCACCGGCGATCAGCGTGTCATTCCAGTTCTTGCCCCACATCGCAGGCGCGCCGCAGGCGTAGAGCTTGATGCCCGAGTCGGCGCCAAGCAAGGCCTTTACGAACTTCCTGTACCGATCCACGTAGCCTTCCGCGGTGGTCCAATGCTCCTGCCACTGCCCCCAGAGCTCATTGCCGACCTCCCAGTGCCTCACGTTGTATGGCGCCGGATTGCCGTTAGCCGCACGGAGTTTGCCCATCGGCGTCTCCGGCCCGCCGTTGCAGTATTCGATCCACTCGGCGGCCTCTTCCGGAGTGCCGCTGCCGGCGTTGATGCAGATCATCGGCTCGCAGCCGACGGCCCGGCAGAAGGCGACAAACTCATCCGTGCCGAAGAAATTGTTCTCCTGCTGGCCCCAGGCGTAGTTGGGCAGGGTCGGCCGCTGCTCGATGGGTCCGACGCCGTCGCGCCAATGATAACTGCTGGCGAAGTTGCCGCCCGGCCAGCGAAGGATCGGCAGCCGGGACTCCTTGAGGAATCGAACGACATCCGGATCGGCATGATTGATGTGATCGGCGGGATAAAGCAATGCGGCACGGATGACAAACTGCCCCGGCTTATCCGCTGTCACCGCGAACTTGTACGCCCTGTCGTCCGGCAGACCTGCGGGCACTTCCAGATTCCCGCCCAGCTTCTGCCACTGTGATGTCACAGGCGAGATCGACGCCTTTGCGCAGACCTGCCCGTCGGGCCCCCAGAGGGACACGGTCAGCGCCTCCACGTTCGGCGAGCGCACCCAGAGCGAAAACTCGTACTTGCGAACTCGATGGAGAGGCAACCAGGTCCACTGCATGATCCCCTGCCCCGGCTCGCGGGCGGCGACCCGCTGTGCGCGTCCGCCGCAGGGCCCTGTGTCCGGGCTGGTCTCGACCGACCCCAGCTTTGCCCACCAGCACGCCAGGGCCTCGTTGCGGGACCTGACCAGGTTCTCAAGATCGGCCTGGGGCCAGCCCCAGCGGCCTGCATCGCCGCGAATCGCGCGGGCAATCTCCTCCGGATCGTGGTGGAATGTGGCGATGCCGTCCGGCGTGGTCTGCCCCGTGGAAAAGGGGTAATCGCTGAACGTCGGGTTCTTAAGAATCTGCGCCTCCATGCCGTTGGTGACGTTGAAGTACAGATGCTCGCAGAACTTGCCCGTGATATAGCGCGGCACAGGGTACTTCGACTGCTCAGCCGCATAGACCACGAGCGACGCCCTGTCTCCGGCATCGGCCGGCGCGGATGTGCGCGTGCCCTCCGAACCTGCCAATGCGACGCTCCACGCCAAGCCTGCTACGATGGCCATCGCGACGATGGTCGCTGCCTTTCCCGTGCCGTTCATAACGGTCCTCCAGATCACTGATGCGTCCGCGTCACTCGACGGCGAACAATTCGGACGCGGTCATCATACGCCGCTCGCGACGCGGCCGCAACGCTCCGGAGGCGACGCATCGATTTGCATATTGGTGGGATTCTGGTGCGAATCAAGGTCCGGTCGCCAAACCGCGGGGCGATAATTGGACCAGCCGGACGATACCTCGGTGCGTATACGTGAAGTCGCATAATGTGGTCACCGGCCGCAGAGTGAATGGCGGATTCGCTTTCAACTGCTGGTATACCTCCTCGCGGACCAGGAGGAAGCGGACACGGTCGTCGATTTGCTCCGGCTCGGTGAGGTAGGTGACAGGCTCGCGGACATAGAAGAGAAATGGCAGATATCCGGGCCTGAAGGCATAGATCGTCTCGTGTTCCGGCACGAGGGAGTTCACCTCGGCGGCCGGGGGCCGGTTGACTTCGCCCCTGTGTCTGTGAACAGGCGCGAACATCGCGTATTGCAGCGTCGCCAGGACCGCCAGCAGTCCAGACGCCAAGGCCAGACTCACGGGCGTCCGAAGCGCCTCACGCTCCTTTATAAGGATGATTGTCAGACAGATGACGCTGCACAGGAGCACGGCGGACCAGATACCGCCCCTGATGGCGATCAACCCGAAGGCGGCCCCGGGGCAGGCCGCGATATAGCCGACAAGTACGGCTCCGCGCCACAGGCGACTCCGGTCGAGCAATTCGGCGGCCCCGGTCAGGAGCCAGCCGAGCAGAACGCTCAACGCGCCGATGGCGGGCAACGCGTACCGCCCATGATTCTGTGGGACCATCGCGATAGCCAGGAATGCGATTGTCACGCCCAGCCGAGCCCCTTTGAACAGGGGTAGATGGGCAGGCGACAGGCCCGCGACAAGATCGTGTTTCCAGAGCGTCGGAGCAAACAGGACCCACGGCAGGAGGTACTTGAAGGAAACGGCGATCTCTGTCAACCACTTGCTCCAGCTAACCTGAAGCGTCGTCAGATGAATCGCTAAGTCCTTGGACGTATCCGTCACGACCGGGTTGCCGCCCTGACGCCAGGCCAGCGCCATCCACAAAAGCGGCAAACCAAGGGACACAACCACCGCCGCGAGATGAGCGCGCGACCACAGCGCTCGCAGCCGCCTGGCATAGGCGAGAATACAGACGATCGGCACATAGTAGAAGACGAGGATGGGCGGGCCCTTCGTGAGCACGCCCGCAGCCAGAAAGATGCTGGGCGCCAGCCACAGAGCCCATGCCGATCCGCCGCAGGCCCACATATTCCACCACGTGAAGACCGCCATCGAGGTCAGCCCGAGGTATACCGCCTCCAGCTCGATCAGGCGTCCCTTATCGGCCACTCCGAGACTGCTCAGGAAGACGACCGCGGCGACCAGGCGGGCCTCCAGGCTGAGCCAGTCTCCGCGAAGCCAGATGAGCAGGCTGACGAATGCCAGGACCGCCAGGGCCGACGGTAGTCGCGCCGAAAGCTCGCTCTGCTCGCCGGTCAAAAGGAACGAGCCGGCGATAAGCCAGTTGATGAGCGGGGGTTTGCGGTGGTATGCCTCTCCGCCGATGTGGGGTATCAGCCAGTCGCCCGTCTTGAGCATGTACAGCGCAGGAAAGATCCGCCGGGCTTCTTCGCCCCGCAGCTCGCGCGTGCCCAACGCCGGAAGGTACATCGCCGCCCACATCAGAAACACGATAAGAAACGCCTTCAGGCGGCCCAATGGCAATCTTGTCGCGTCCACGCTCTACCCTCGGAGGAATACCCCTTCGAGAGCGTTTCTCAAACGCCCATTTCACCCCACCCAGTGATTGCGGCCCTTGGGGCACTGCCCGCAAATGTACAACGCCGGCGCCGCCGAGTCTATCATCCTTTTCGAGGAAACGCCCATTGGGCAGCGCACGCATCATTCTCGCACAGATTCTTCTTGACCTCCACGTGACCGAGGAATAATATACTACCGTGACAATTCAGGGAGGAATCGCCACGGGGGCTCTTTCATCATGGATAAGGGGGTGGACGGCGGCGTCACGCGCTGTGATGATGCCCGCGTGAGGAATGACCGAAGTGTTGCCGCCCCAAGGGACGGTCTGAAGTATCGCAGGTTTGCATTGAGTGAGGAGGAATGAACATGAAGAGGTCAGCCATTGTTTTGGCCGGGATTGTGCTGTTGAGTTCGGCCGTTTTTGCGCAGGAGACGCCGAGTCTGATAACGGCACAAGTCAACATCACGCCCGATACGCTCAATCTCAAGAGCGGGGGCAAATGGATCACGTGCAGAATCCAGTTGCCCACGGGCTATAAGCCGGCCGACATTGACGTCGCGACCGTGCTGGTCGGCACCGTTGCCACCCAAAAGACCGGCGTCAAGGGCAAGGCCCTGCTCGTGAAGTTCAGCCGGGCCGGCCTGATTGCCTACGTTCAGGGCCTTGGGGTTACGCCGCCGATCGATGTGGTCTTGACGGTGACCGGCAGCATGAAGGATGGGACGTCGTTCTTGGGCGCCGACACGGTCCGAGTCATCAGCCCGGGCAAGGGCAAGAAGAAATAGGGGCGCGACCCCCATAGATATACGGCTCACTGTCGTTGCTTGAGCCGCTCGCTTTTGAAGGGTCTCTGGCCGTGCGTCAGGGACCCTCTGTTTTTGTCGCTTCGATGCGGCGGCATCCGGAGCGCTTGCCGCAGGCGCTGGATCGTGAGGGATTTGCGCAATCGGCATTGGCGGAAAAATCTGTGCATTCCGGGCATGGCTTACGTATAATAATATGTATGAAGCTACCGACATTGGAAAAACCCGATAGGTATCAGGGACTGTACGTGTTCGACTTCGGCGACCACGTGGGCGTGGGGTTCACCGCCGAGGAAGTGGGCGAGCTGCTGGAGAGCGAGCGATACAAAGAGGGCAAGGTGTACAAAATTCACCGTGCCTACCCCGACGGTCGGCTGGAGTTGAAGGGCGTCCGGCCGGAGAAGTTCCAGTTGGAGGCCGGCATGTTCTTCTATTCCTGGGATGAGCCGACGGCGCGGGCCGACTTCAAGCGGCTGGGGGATCTGGCTGTGCGAACCGCCCCCCCCTGCCGGGCAAAGGTCCATCTCGCCCGGTATGCTGAGGATGAGTATGTCGTCGCGCTGATCTACCCTGCCGAGTACGACGATGAGATGAGCACGTGGCTCCTGGCCGGCGGGTATCGTACCGCCGCGGCCGCCGAGGGCGGTATCCGGGCCGTCGAGAGGTACTACGACGCCAAACCCGAAATCCTCGACAGGCATCAGCTCTTCGGCGCCAGTGAGACGATCAGCCGCACCGGCGAGGAGCTGCTCACGTCCGTCGCCCGTGCAGTTCAGAGATAGCCGCACAAACGAATGGAGCATCCGAAGCTCAAACTCAGAAGATTTTCGCCGCGCCGGCGGAGCACAAAAGCCGCCCTGCTCGGCTACGCCGGGGCTGTGCTCTCACGGCTGCATCGCAGGCGGATGCCGCCGGTGACCCCTCGCGATTTGCAGGCACATGACTTCTCGACAAGCACGCAACGCATGGGACTCCGCTTCACCGAGCGAATCCGCGACACGTTCCGTTTCCGCTGGCTCCGCAGGAGCCCCCTATAGCCGCATCAACTCTCCGCAAGTGCCGGTCTGGCGCGGGCAGGCACAACCAAGGGTGGCACGGGCAAACTCGTTTGCCCGTGGGATTTCGGGCGATCAGGGAGCGCCGTCAAGCGAGTTTGGCGGCGCCACCCAAGATGTGGAGCGACTTTACGGCTGCTCCGCGCACGATCCGTCCGTTGACACACACGCCGGGTGGGATATGATGAGCCCGGCTCGTTTCTTCAAAGTAAGTCTGTTACGACGAGCGCGTCAAGGTATGGACATCGGGCGTATCGCGGATCGGCCCGGAAAGGATGGATCGGCATGGGATACATGAACCGGCGAGATTTCCTGGAGGCGACGGCAGGGACACTGGCGGCGGGCGGCCTCGCTCGGGCGGCCAATCCCGAGAACAAACCCAAACTGAAGCTCGGTCTGATCGGCTGTGGCTGGTACGGCATGGTCGATGTCAAGGCGGCCCTCAAGGCCGGCGGCGTGGAGGTCGTCGCCCTGTGTGACGTGGACAGCCAGCACCTTGCCGACAGCGCCGCCGAGGTCGAGAAGCTGCAGGGCTCGCGGCCCAAAACGTTCAAGCACTACGACAACCTGCTGGATACCGCGGGCCTGCAGGCGGTCATCATCGCGACGCCGCCACACTGGCACGCGCTGTCGTTCCTGGCCGCCCTGGCGAAGAACCTGGACATCTACTGCGAGAAGCCGTTGGCCTACGACATCCGCGAGGGCCGGGCGATGGTCGATGCGGCCTTGAAGAAGGACCGGATTATCCAGATTGGTTTTCAGCGGCGTCAGAGTGCGGCGATTGGGCAGGTGCGGGACTATGTCCGGCAAGGCAACCTCGGCCGGATCGTCCAGGCCGACGTGCAAATCCACTATACGGCCGGCATGCGCGACGCGACCCCGCAGGACCCGCCGGCCTCGCTCGACTGGGACCTCTGGTGCGGGCCGGCACCGAAGATCCCCTACTCGCCCCAGGTCGGCCACTTCGCGTGGCGTCTGGAGAAGACCACCGGCCAGGGTCACCTCGTGGACTGGGGCATTCACCTGATCGACGCGACCCGCTGGATTCTCGGCGAGACCATGCCGCGTGCGGCCCAGGCCTCCGGCGGCATCTACTACTTCAAGGACAAGATCACCACGCCGGACATCCTCACCGTCCAGTTCGACTTCATTACATGTCCCGTCTTCTGGACGCACCGGATCTGGGGTGCGCAGGAATACACGCCGGAAGTCGCCAATGGCATTTTCCTCTACGGCGAAAAGGGAACTATCTTCGTGACCGATGACCGCTGGGTCCTGATCCCAAAAGGCAAGGACAAAGAGCGGGCCGAGCACAAGGCCGAGGGCGACCTGGGAACGGCGCACATGGCGGAGTTTCTCGATGCCGTCCGGACCCGCAGACCGCCCGGCTGCACCATCGAAGACGGGTTCCGCTCCACGGCTACCGTCAAGCTGGCCATGATTGCCTACGATGTCGGCGCCAAGATCGTTTGGGACGAGAAGACCGAGCAGATCGTCAACAATCCGGCAGCGGCCAGCCTGCTCAGGCGGCGGTACCGCGAGCCGTGGAAGCACCCGTATACTGGCTGAGCCCGCGATCTGAAATTGACGAGCGTGAATAGGATTTCGAGTTGGATAGGGAGACCGCGATGGCCTACAGATGGACGATGCTGACCGTGATCATCGGCGTCGGAGCCCTCATAACAGGCTGCAACACGACGCAATCGGATGCACGCAGAACAGGCACGGCCGCAAGCCGCAATGCCGTGCGATTCGAGCACGTCGCGCTCAATGTCGCAGACCCGATCAAAATGGCAAAGTGGTACGTAGACAATCTCGGCATGAAGGTCTTGCGCGAAGGCCCGGCGCCGATCAACGCGCGCTTTCTCGCCGACAGCGGCGGCAACATGATGCTCGAATTGTATCACAATCCGCCGGACGCCGTGCCGAATTACGCCGCCATGGACCCCCTGCTCCTGCACGTCGCGTTCATGGTCGATGACGTCGACGCCACGCGCCAAAAGCTCATCGCCGCCGGTGCAACGCCTGTGGGCGAAGTGACAACGACTCCGGCCGGCGACAAGCTCGCCATGCTCCGCGACCCCTGGGGCCTCGCCATCCAGTTCCTCCGCCGCGCCGACCCCATGCTGCCCGTTGACTAGCCATCGCTGAGGTGTTTTGCTTTTCTCTCGATGGATTGTAGGAGGAACAATGTCACCACAATACCTGCGAACTTGGATAATGAGCCTTTCGATTGCTGCGCCGATCTGCATCCTTGCGTTGCATCCAGCGGCGCAGGGTGCGGAGACGCAGAAGGTCGAGGCGGAATTCCTGGCGAAGGCGGGACACGGCATGGAGCAGTACCGCAAGGGCGAGGCGGTCGTCTCCTTTAAGGATGGCAAGGGGCAGCCGGTGGCGAAGGCCGCTGTGCAGATTCTCCAGAGCAGGCACGAGTTCCTCTTCGGCTGCATCGCCTTCGATCTCATCCGGCGCGACGACCTGCACAAGGCCGATCTATGGAAGCAGCGATTCAGCGAATTGTTCAACTTCGCCGTTTTCCCGTTTTACTGGTCCAGCTACGAACGCCAGCCGGGCGTCACGCCGCGCGACGACATCCTGGAAGCCGTCGCGTGGTGCAAGGCGAACGGCATCACGACGAAAGGGCATCCGCTGGTGTGGACGAATCCCGCCGGCATTCCGAAATGGATTCAGCAGTACCCTGCGGAGAAGTCCGAGGAGATGGTGCTAAGCAGGGTCCGGCGGGAGGTCGGCGGGTTCGCCGGCCGGATCGACATCTGGGACGTGGTCAACGAGCCGATCCACTGCCGCGCATGGAAGGACATCGGATCCAACGACTATATCCAGGAGCCGATTCCGGCGATTGCCGACTATGTGGACAAGGCCTTCCGAACCGCTCACGAGGCCAATCCCGCGGCGCACCTGATCTTGAACGAGTACTACGTCATCGCCCGCCAGGAGGACCGCGAGCGGTTTTATCAGCTCGTCGTCGAATTGAAGCGCCGGGGCACGCCAATCTCCGGTCTCGGGATTCAGGCCCATGAGCCACGCGAGGAATGGTTCTCGCCCGAGAAGGTGTGGACGACGCTCGACCGGCTCGGCGAGCTGGGCCTTCCGCTGCACATCACCGAGTACATTCCGCAGTCCGGCGGCAAGGCGATCACCGGCGGCTGGCGCGAGGGCACATGGACGGAGCAGGCCCAGGCGGAATTCGCGGAGCAATTCTATCGCCTTTGCTTCGGGCATCCGGCGGTCATCTCTATCAACTGGTGGGGCCTGGGCGACCGCGATATCTGGCTGCCCGGCGGCGGGCTGATTGGCAAAGAATATGAGCCCAAGCCCGTATACGACCGCCTGAAGGACCTGATCCACCGCCAGTGGAAGACCAGCATCGACAGCCGGACCGATGAGAACGGCCGAGTGGCGTTTCGTGGATTCTACGGGAGCTACGACATCACCGTCACGACACCGGATGGGCGGATGCAGACCAGCAGGGTTGTCCTTCAGAAAGGCCGTGACAATCAATACACCTTTACGGTGGAATGACCGCTCCACTCATGTTCAAGGAGAATCACATGTTCAGAAGTATCCTGCCTGCCTTGCTCGTTGTCATTGTCGCACTGCCGGCCTCGGCGAAAGCGCCGGCGATTCTGTCCGCACAGCCCGTGTCGGCGACGGTCGGACTCTACGAGAAATTCGAGCTTCGCATGGACTTGGAGGCCGCGTATGAGAATCCGTTTGACCCCGAGCAGGTCGACGTGCAGGCCGAGTTCACCGCCCCATCCGGCAAGAAGCTGACCATCTGGGGCTTCTACAATCCCTCGCAGAAATCGAGTCCCTGGACCATTCGTTTCGCCCCGACGGAGAAGGGAGCCTGGCAGTACATCGTGAAAGTCAAGGACAAGGAAGGGACCGCTCAGAGCCAGGCCGGCGACTTCACGGCGGCCGATTCGTCCCATCACGGCTTCATCCGAATCGCGCCGAACCAGCGATACCTGATGTACAGCGACGGCACCCCCTTTTACGGCGTGGGCCTCTGGTACAACGACAGCTACGAGGGAAACCGCGGCGCAATCACGGAATTGAACCTGGATGACCTTAAGAGACGCGGCGGCAATTTCATCAGCTTTTTCCACACCCCTCTTGAGACAATGAGCACGGGCGTGGGCAAGTACGATGAGAACCGCTGCAATCGGCTCGATCAGGTCTTCGAGTGGTGCGAGCAGCGAGACATCCACATCAGTTGGAACCTCTGGTTTCATTCCTTCATCTCGCAGGCCGTCTGGGGCGGCGGCAATGCCCGCTATCGCGAGAACCCCTATCACCTGGTCACCGACGCAGCAGGCTTCTTCGGCAGCGACGAGGCGTGGAAGTCCGAGGAGAAGCTGCATCGCTACATCATCGCCCGCTGGGGCTACAGCCGGGCGCTGTTCCTGTGGTTTATCATCGATGAGATCAACGGCACGGAAGGCTGGGAACAGGGCGACAAGGCCGCAGCGGAGAACTGGTGCAGCAAGATGGACGCTTTCTTCAACGAGCACGATCCCTACGGCCGGCCCACCACCGGCACGCAGAGCGGCGGCATCGGCGAATGGTGGCCCGGCGGATACAAAATCTTCGACATCGCCGCCCGCGAAATCTATGAGGCCCAGGGGCACCCCATGCCCAAGAGCGGCAAGCTCGGCTGCGACGACGAGAATCCCCTGCAACTGAGCTACCGCAACTACGCGACGCAGATACAGAACCTGTGGAAGGGGTTCGACAAGCCCGCGATCGTCGGCGAGTGCGGCTACGATCACACCTACTACGAGCCGGGCATGCCGGGCTATCTGGCCATGTACCACAATGTCCTGTGGGTGAGCCTGGCCAATGGCTTGTGCTGCACACCCTTCTGGTGGGCGTACTCCGATTATATCAACGACGGCGTCGTCACGAACCAGATGCGGAATTTCGCACAGTTCGTGAGGGATATCGACTTTGCCCGCCTGACCCCGGAGCCGGCGCAAATCGCGGCCGGCGGCTGCGATGCCTGGGCCGTGAGAAGCGGCGATTTTGTCTTTGGATGGGTCGTGAATCCCCGGACCAGCGTGGCGAACGAGTCTTTCACGATTTTCGGGTTGAAGAACGGCGATTACGAAGTCCGGCTCTATCGCACATGGCGCGGCCGATATCTGGACCCGCAGACGCTCCAATGCCGCGATGGCAAGCTGACAATCACGATCCCGGAGCTGCGCACGACAGGCGGCCACGCCTCGAATATCGGCAACGATGTCGCGTTCAAGATCGCGCCGAAGTGACGCCCTCGGTCACCACGAGTACAACATGCCGATGATGAAGGAGGCGTCGTACCGTGCATCGACGATAGGGCTGTCGGTGATCTCGTCGTCGAGCCACTCGTACTGGGCGGCAGCCAGCAGGCTCCAGCGTTCGGTGATTTTGCGTCGCACGGCCAGCCGGAGGAAGGGGTCGAGAGCGGCGTCGCCATCGTAGGCAAACCGCCCGGACCGGGCTTCGCTCGGCCGCACGCCGTAGTAGTAATCGACGAGATTCCCACTCTTCCACCTCATGCCGGCCGACGGGACGAAATCGAACCCCATGAGTGGAAACATGATCGTGTAGGTGAGTTCCACCTCCTGCCCGCGGTGTCGGCCCAGGATGTCGGTGACGCCGGACAACTCAAAGAGCCCAAATCTTGTCAGCCACGACGTGCCCAGGCCGGCGTCGATGGACCAGTCCCGGTCCCCCATCCCGCGCAGGGCCGAGCTTTCGTCCTGGCTGTACCCCTCGAAGCGAGGCTGCACGATGGGCCCGATGGACCAGCCTTTGTCCATCAGCAGTCGATAGCCGCCGACCAGGCCTCGCAGGTAGAGTCGTTCGCCTTCATAGGCGAACAGCGGGATAGGATAGACTCTCGGATCGACGCCAACATACGACTTCGAGTAGATCAGGGCGCCGCCGCCGAGATACATCGTGGGCCCGTCCCGCTCCTCGGCGCCAGATTCGACATCCCGGCACCAGGCCGTAGTCACGAAGCCGGCGGCCATCATGCAGATGCAAATTCTCCTGATCACTGCGCTACCCCACCACCAGATGGATACTGCCCCCGTGCGTCTTCCCGGGTGCACGGGATACGGGCCGGTCCTGACATCCCCATGAGCGTCCGTGTCACATGGCACTACATAGTATCGTCATGAGCCTGCGAGTGCCAAAGCGCATCTTGAGAATGGTGTTTGAGGGCTGACAGGTCCCAAGCCGGGAGGCGGGCTTGCTCACTGACCGCCGGATCCGGCGTGGCTGCGGACAAAGCAAGGAAGGCCTCGCGGGTCAACTATGGCGAACCGCACCGGTACCCGTTCACCATGTGCACGTGACTTTCTTCTAGGACGTGGGCATCCGCCGGGCGTCTTTCTGAGCCTTCGACAATGACGGCACGTGCGCCGGCAGCAGGCATCGACCTCGAGGATGCCGAGGCGGCGCATACCATCGCTATTGATGCTGAAGGACGCGAAACTATCGATCCAGTCGCCGTTATGAGACCTGGCCTACGGATTGCCCGCGGGGACGAAGTACAGGACGAACCGAGTGGTCTCCGCCAGTGGCGAGAGGTTCCGACTGCCCCGCACGTCGGCGCCAGCCAGGATACTGTCCACAAGCGCAGCATTCTGGCCCGCGGCATCAAACGTGAATACGTCCCCTTGCTCCAGAGACTCGGTGACTATGATCCTGTCCGAGACCGTCTCCACCAGGATCGCGGTTCCCGCCATCGGGGCCTTCCATTCGATCAGGAGTCCCCCGCCCACGACCTTGCCGTTCGTGGGAAGATGTGTGCTTGCGCATCCCACGAGAAGCACGCCGAACGCCATTGCTGCGATTTGCCATGATTTCATAGACCTGTGCTCCTTCTGCCGATAGATTCTTGTCGGGCCTTCGCACCGGATCGTGCCCAACGATTCCGACTCCTGATATCTCGTGGCAGGATCGCCCGCCATCACGACAAACTACCGCTCTGTGGTCGTCTCGGGAACAAAGTATAGGACAAAGTGCGTATCCTTCGGGAGCACCATAAGGGTCTCGTTGTCGTGGGGGCCGGGGCCGCCAAACATGCTGTTGAGGAGGGCAATATTCTCGGTGGCCACGGGATCGAAGTCGAACGTGTCCCCCTCGTTCAGGGACTGGGTCCTGATGATCTTGCCTGAGTTCGCCTCCACCAGGATCACGGTGCCTTTCGTCGAGGCCGTCCAGCTTATCGAGAGACCTCCTCCGACGATGCGTGCATTCGCCGGAAGCTGCGGACCTCCCCCAAAGTGGGTAGTGGCACAGCCTGAAACAAGTATGCCGGCAATCACCACAACAACCATTCGGATTCTCATAGGCTTGCACTCCTTACTCTCATCACATTTTGACATCATCTACAGTCTCTTTGCCGCAGCCAAAGCGGATTTGAACTCGTAGGCACCAGGCTCGAGCCCGAACAGCACCTGGCCGGGGCGAGCGCCGATTCGCTTGGCGCCCTGAGCCTCTGCGAGCGGCTTGCCGCTCTCGGTGACGCTCTTCTCATCGGCCGTTGGCAGAATCAATGTTGCCGTAGTATTCGGCGGGACCGTCACGTTCAACGTCAGGACCCCTTTGCCATCGATACTCCAGTTGCTTTCGATCCGGCCGTAGATGCTGTCGTGGTGCGCCTTGACCCATTTGAGAGACGGATCGTCCACGACACCCGGCTGGATGACGAAGTGTTTGAAGCCTGGGGTCTGTGGGTCGCTCTTGATGCCGGCCAGGCCCTCGATGAACCACGTCCCGATGTACAGATACGAGCTATGACACAGGGAGTTGTCCATGTCCCACGATTCGTACATCGTCGTGGCGCCGCTGCGAAGCATATCGCCCCACCCGGGATACGTGTCCTTGTTGGCCATCGCGAAGAGCAGGTCCTGGCGGTCGAGCGCGAGCAGCGTCCTGGTGAGGAAGGCGCCGCCCGTGATGCCGGCATGAATGTGGCCCTTGCGGTGGATGAGGATCTCCTCTTCGAGCCGCCTCTCGACGGCCGGGCGCACGTCTTGCGGCGGAAGATCAACCAGCAACGCGATAGCGAGGTACGCCTCGAAGCTGTTGACGTAGGTGTTCTGGGCCGGGATGAAGAATTCGGCGTGCACCGCCTTGCGGACTTCGTCGGCGCGGGCCCGGTATTGACCCGCGGCATCTTCCTTGCCGATCGCTTCCGCGATTCTCGCAGCCGTCTGCAGGTTGTAGATCCAGTAGCAATTGTTGAAGAACAGCGTTTCTCGCGTGTCGCCATTGACGCCTTCGGCGCCGGGCCAGAGCCAGTCGCCGAGGAAGTCCCACTCGCCGCCCCACCGCCGCAGGATGTTGTCTTTGGCCTTCGTTTCGAGGAACGCCAGCCATCGCTGGATCGTGGGGAAGTTCTCTTCGAGGATGCGGGTGTCGCCGTAGCGCTCGTAGATCTCCCAAGGCAGCGTGACGCAATAGCCGCTCCAGCCCGGACCGCCACCACCCCAATATGTCGGGGCTGTGTACGGCAGGTTGCCGCTCTCGACGGTATCTTTGACGGCCGCATTCTGGGCTGTGCCCCAGGCGGCGCTGCCGCCCTGCACGTCGCGCCAATCCTGGCTCCACTTCGTGTAAAACGCGCCGAGGTTGTAGTTGTTCAGGGCGCACCGGGTCGTCGCGTGCGCATCGCCGCCGTAGCCCATCCTTTCGCGGTGCGGGCAATCGACGACGTAACCGCCCAGGCTGAGGTCCTCAAAGGTCCACAGTGTCGTCTTATAGATGCGATTGAGCAGCTCGTTCGAGCATTCGAACTCGGCCGCCCTCGCGTAGTCGGTGCGGACGAGCCAGACGATCATATCCTCGGGAGCCGGCTTGTACTTGAGGCCCTCGATCGTGATCCACCGGCCGGTGAAGTAATTGAACCGGTTGGCGAACGTGCCTTTGCCGGATGGGCCGATGATGTATTGGCTGTGCAGCCGGTGCGTCATGTCCGTGCTGGGCCGCTCGGAGAACCTGAATTCGATCTGATCGCCGGGCTGGCCGCGAACGTTTGCCTGGAGCCAGCCGGTGACATTGACGCCAAGGTCCACGCGATAGACACCGGGCTTGACCTCCTCGACCGCCACCGGGCGAATCTCCTTGATCCGCCGGTTCGGCTCGATCATCTCCGCCGAGAGGGCCAGATTCGGCGAGTAGACGGTCGCAGGTTTCCACGTGGAATCGTCAAAGTCCGCCTCGGCCCAGTCCGGGACTTCCTTACTGGCATCGTATCGCTCGCCGCCGAAGTGCATGAAGTCCCACACGCCCAGCAGCATATTCGGGCTCGGATGGGTGCGCCAGCTTTCGTCGGTCACGACCTGGACCGCCCCGCCGCCGGGCAAGCGGATATCCGCCTGCGCCAGAACAATCGGCGTTTGCGGCTTGTCGTCGGTCTTGTACGGCGGGAAGATCGACCACGAGACGCCAAGCCACAGCGCGATGACGTTTCTGCCCGGCTGGAGCTGGTCGGTGACTTCATGCGTGACGTAGCGGGCGCGCTTGCGATGATTCGTCACGGCCGGTGCCAGGACCGTGTCGCCGATCCGCTTGCCGTTGACGTACAACTCGTGGTAGCCGACGGAGGCCACATAGACAACTGCACGCTGGGGCTTGGCGTTCAGGTCGAATGTCTTGCGCAGCCAGGGGTCGGGTACTTTGTTGTCCGGGGACCCGCCGCTCTCGCGTTTGAAAAGCTCCGTCGTGCCGATCCACTTCGCCGACCAGTCGGACTTGTCCAGCAGCCCCATCGTCCAGCGGGCCGGGCCGGTCCACGCGGAGGTCACGCCGTCCTCATCCTTGACGCGGACCTTCCAATAACACTCTATGCCGGACGTGAGCGGCTTGCCCGCGTAAACCACGTGCACCGACTGGTCCGACGAGACCGTGCCGGAATCCCAGAGGTCTGCCTTGCCGCTATCCAGCAGGGTTTTGTCTGTAGCCACGAGGACCTGGTAGGCCGTCTGCCTCTGGCCGCGGGACTTCGGATCGGCCGCGGCGAGCTTCCAGCTCAGCCTCGGCTGCCGCACGTCGATGCCCACGGGGTCCGACAAGTACTCGCATCGCAAGTCCGCCGGCGTCACGGAACTGGGCCGGTTCCCGGCTGCGGCGCTGCAGGCGCACAGGGCGAGAATGCCACTGACGAATGACGTTCCGCAAATCAGCCCGGCCACATAGGATGATCTCATGGCGACCTCCCTGAAATCGATCTCTTTCGCGGTCCCCACGGAAGGGACCTCCAGACACATCGCACGGCACCGCCGCGCAGAGCCTGATTATAGTGATCGATCCCTGCAACGCCACGCAAAAACAGGCCAAGCCAGCGACTCGTGCGTACGACAGGATTGTGCCAGAGCAAGCGTGAAGTGTGGGTGGCAAGCGCGGAGTGCGGGTGGCAGCGTCAAGCGCAGCTTGGCGATGGCCTTGCTGAGATGCGGAAGAACCATCGCCAAGGCCTTCGGCCTTGACGCTGCCACCGCATTGTGCGATTACCGAAGGCGAGGGTGTGGACGCCACACCCAACCGGATGGTCGCAGGGCCTGCGAAGGATGGCACTACTCGGCACGTTTCTCCGTTGCCGGCATTTCCGTCCGGGGCTGGGGTCGCTCCACGCGCGTGACGGCCCGGATCAGGACGGAGCCGACCCAGAGGCCGCTGCCCGTCACTGCCGCCGCAACCAGAATGACGCCGACCAGTATCACCGTTGACATGACGCGCACCTCATCAAGCCGCCACCAAAGATATGGCCGAGAAAATAGGCAACCACAGATGCAGCCAGCGCCAGGAGGATTGGAGGGATTCCCACCACATTCGGCCAGACAAACTGAAGTGACACCGCAACCGCCACCCCGGTGAGCATCGACAGCATACCCGCCAGCACCCGGGGCCTTCTGAGCCACAAGCCAAACACCAGCGCCGGCAGAATGGCAGGCGCCCAGACGGTATAGCAGATGAGCAGGCCCTTGATGATGCTCGGGACCGCGAGAGCCGCAATCCCCGCCACGGTCGCGATGACCGCCGTTGCCACACGGCCGTAAATCAGCAACACTCGATCGGGGACTTTGGCGAAAGGCGTAACAACATCCTGCGTGAATGCCACTGCTCCGGCATTCAGGAGAGAATCGAGGCTCGACACGATCACAGAAAGCAGCGCCACCAGCAGGAGCACGTAGCCTTCCATAGGCATGGTCGTCTTCGCCAGGGTCAAGAGCACATCCCGCTCTCTCACCGGTACGATCGCGACCGGCGTCCCACCGACCTGCGCCGCGCGGGCCACTATCCCGAGCGATATCATGATCGTGAACCACAGCACACTGAACAGTCCACCGAGGATGAAGCTGTTGCGGGAGGAACGCGTCGTTTGCGTGGCGAGAGCGCGGTTGGCGTAAGGAGGTATCGCCGTCTCGCCCAGAAACCAGGCAACGATGAACCCGATGATCTCCACGGGGGGAGTTGACCGGAACCCTTCCGATGTGGCCGTCACTAGCTCGTGTGTGAACGTCACGGCGCTATTCTGCAGGCACCAGAGCAGCTCGTAGAGAAAGATCGCAGGCATCAGGATACTGAACAGGGTGAACTGCAGCGCATCCGTCATCACGCTGGCCTTCAATCCGCCAAATGAGGTGTACAGCGTCGTCGTCACGATGGCCGCTACGGCGACGACCCACCCCGGAATGTGAAAGAGGCCCGTTACCACATCGATCAGAGCGCTGACCATGACGGCCGCGAATCCCACACACAGACCGACCGAAATGATGCCGGCGATCACCTGGCAGGCACGATTATACTTGAGTCCGATCGCATCGCCCAGGGTATGGCAGCCGCTCAGAGAGCGCAGGCGCGGCGCCACGAATACACCGACCAGGATGTTCTGAACGGCGTAGGCCAACCCGACGCACAGGAACAGAACGCCGCTCTTGAAACCCATGGCCACAAAGCCGTAGGAGAATCCGGGACCGACGTAGGCCGCACAGAGGCTGCCAAAGATCAGGGCCAGAGGAAGGGAGCGCCGGGCGAGAGAGAAGTCGGCATATTCGCGGGCGGCCCGGGCACGCACGGCGACAAATCCCAGAGCCGCCAGGTAGCCAGCGACGAGTGCGGCGGAGAACACAATTTCACGGGGGGAGGGAGCACGGCCCGAGGCAGACCCCAGAATCACTGCGTAGCCTGAAACGAGTGCTGCCGACAGAATCACGTGCTCCTCATGTGCCGTTCACGGTTTACGATTCGTTCCCTTGCTGAAACGTTTCCTCCTCCAGTTCGCTGATTACGGAATTCAGATCGGCCTCGGTGCGAATCCAGCCGAATCGGGCATCGACCAGGAATGTGCGGTACCACTGAATGAGGTTCTTGGCGAAGTCTTCGTCCTTGCAGTAGATTCCGAAGGAGATTTCGCCGGCGTGCGAGCCGGCCTTGCGCGGAATCTGCGGGAAGGCCAGCAGGACGGCCGTGCGGGACAGGAGGAACTCAAGGTCGGAAACCTGGCTGTTGTAGATGCGCAGCCGGCCCGATGAGATCGCCTGCGGATACCTTCGGAACAGGTGTCGAGCCGCATTGGAGAACCCCGGCACGCTCAAGTTCATCGCACGGTGCACCTGGACATCCGGATACTCCTGGAGAATCGTGTGGAGCTGGCTGAGATAGTCGTCCATGGGCTGACGCTCGCCCTCGAACAACATGCAGGTCCACAACTCGCCGTGGCCGGTCGCGTCGAGCTGGTCCTGGAGCATTCGCTTGGCCGTATTGTAGGTCTCGCGCCGGTTGCCGAGCACCCTCAACTGGCGTTCCATCAGGACCTGGGCCCACGCCGGCATGTCACTCGGCAGCGATTCGGGCGGACAGACGCCCAGCCTCGTCATCAGGCGCAGGAACTGCTTGTGCTCGGACCCGTAAAATCTTCGCCCGACCACGCTGCCGACGTTCCCATTGCACTCGAGGCCGTATTTTTTGTGATAGCCGAACGACAGCCGGTGAATCTCAAAACCCTGCTCCGCGAGCATCTTCTCCAGCTCCGAGATCAGGACCACGGCCTGTTTCTCCGGGGCCTTGTCGATGGACAGGTGCACGTTCGGGCACATGACGATGGGCCGCTTGCCCAGAAGCTTGGCGAGCGCGCCGAACTCATTGACAGCGTCCTCCAGCTCCTGCCGTCCGTCGTAGCGTTCGATGCAGACAAACACTACCAGCACGTTATTGAACGTCACCCGCGGCTGCGGAGGGGAGATCGTCGATGGATCGATCCGCGTGCTTGGCTCTTTATCCTCAAAGTAACATGAAGAACACTGGTAAGAATCCAGAATCATATCATTACGTCAATTCCGCCGCCGGCTCACTGCATGTCCACGTGGGCCCGGCTGCGGTCTCGCGTCGATGCCTTGGCTTTCTTGGTGCGGGAGGCGATGCCCGCATCAACGCGAGAGATAAAAAGGCCCACGTCCGGCGTCACCACGTTGTCGCCGAACCCGGCGCTGTTCATCAAACGCACGACCTCTGTCGCCTCCCAGAAGTCCTCGGATTCACTGATGCGCTTGGCCTCCTCGCGAGTCAGGGACTTCAGGAACGTGGGCAGACCTCCGTCGCGAAGCGCGCCGGCGTAATCGGCCAGCAATTCCTGAATCTCTCTATGCGTGTTCCCCATGATCCACTGCTCCTTTACCGACACGGCGTCAGTCCTGTTCGCAGTACTCTTTCAACATTCGTCTCAACTTCAATACCGTGCGAAACTCCAGCATTTTCACGGCGCCAACCGTGGTCTCTAACTGGTTGGCAATCGCCCGGTTCGACATCCCGGACATCCATAGCTCCAGCGCCTTGCGCTCCCGGGCCTTGAGCTTGCCCAGCATCCGGTGCAGAAGGGCCTTGAGCTCCGATTGCGACAGCAGGTCGCACATGCCCAGCTCCGGGGCCACGAGGTTCTGCACATCGTTCTGGGACAGATAGGAGCTGCGATTCAATCGCCTGTACACCTCCCGGAGCCGCTTTCGCATGTAATACAGGTACACGGTTCGCAGGAGCTGCCGCTCGCTGTCGATCGCCCGCAGATGCTCCGGATTCTCCCAGATATCCGCGTACACGTCCTCCAGGACATCCTCGCACTCGACCTCGTTGCCGAGGTAGCGGTGCAAATGCCTGATGAAGATGCCAAAGGTCGATCTGACAAAGGGCTCCATCGCCCGACGGCGAGACTCCGCGTCGGGCGCCGTCAGTCCCTTCAGAGCGTTTCGCAGCGCCTTATCCATACCGGTTACTTCATCCCTCGATAGTTGTCGACGTTGGCCCGTCCGCCGACAGGATGGCAGGGTCACCCCTTGCGCCTGCGGCGGCCAATGCAGGATCCGGGCCCGCAAATGTCCATTCTACCGTCGGAATAGGAAGAATTCAACCGGGAAACGCTGGAGTATTCAGTTGTCAAAAGCCGTAGATTGGCCTGAGCTCATCCTGGGTCGGCAGATGGTTGTAGTATTCGCCGCGAGTGCCGACGAAGCCGGGGCCCTCTCTCCATAGTCGGACCCTGCTGATCGAGCCGTTGCTGTTCGTCACGTTCACGACCACGAAATCCATCTCCTCATGAATCCGGACGGGGCGGGCCCGCGCCTCCATCTTATCCTGCTCATTGCCGATCATGTACCCGGCAGCCCCGCCGATCGCCGCGCCGGCGATGGTCGCCCCGGCAGTGCCGCCCACGGCCTGGCCGATCCCGGCTCCCGCCAAGACGCCGACCGCTGCGCCGGTCTGCGCCGCCGTCTCGCAGCCTGCCGCCGCCAGTAGGCTTATCCCTATCACCGCCACAAAGATCGTTCTTGTCTTGATCGCAACCATCACCATAACTCCCTGGAGTCAAACCTTACTGTTCGAGTCACTCAAGCCGACCGTCCCCGCAAGATTGGACAGCTTAGAGAGCATTTGGGTCCTCTTTGTTGGCTGGCTTCTCCGCCGCAGGGACGGGGGGAGGCGTCACGATCGGATTCTGAGCAGGCGTCTTCTGTGCATTCGGCGCGTTGGCATCTGCGGTCGCGGCCAGAGCACCCAAGGATGGAGCCGTCGCGGCGGGCGCCGCCGGTGTCACTGACGGGCTCGCCACCTGGGCCTTGGCCGCGCCTGTATCCTGAGATGTCACCTTGGCCGCTGCGGCCTCAGACTCAACCTTGTCCACCAGCTTCAGCAGGACATTGGCCGACTCGGCATTCTGCGGATCCTGGCTCGCCCGCTCCAAAGCGTCACGGGCATACCCCGTCTCGCCGACACCCAGGAGATGGTAGCCGAGAAGCAGTTGCAGATCGGGATCGTACCCGGACTGATCGAGCTTATCGAGCATGCCCTGGATCTGCTGGTAGAGCACGTCGTCATTGGCATACAGGCCGCGAGGATAGAAGACCCCTTCCTTCTCCGGCGACACCTTCTTGAGGCCCTCGCGAATCACGGCGGCCGATTTCGTATACTGGCCATCGGCAAAGAGGGCCTGAGCATACGCAAACGGCAGGATCATGTCTTCCGGCGACAGCTCGGCGGCATTGGCGAACTTGTCAGCCGCCACAGCGTAATCGCCGGCCTCGAAGCTCTTGACCCCTTCCTCAAACCTCGTGTCCGCCAGGGTTTGAGGCGCCGGCTGGGCCTTCTTCTGCTGCTCAAGCTTGGCGCGGACATCGGCGAAGGTGTTCTGATCGGCGTACTGAGGCGGAGTATCCGTGGTGTACGACGAATTCAAGGTGCCGTCGTCGTTATAGTAGTTGTACGTGTAGTAATTGTTCGTCTCGCCCACGACCTCGGTGGCCATGGGGTAGTACCCGTACCAGAGGTAGGGATGGTAGCCGTACCAGTAGTACCGCATGTAATAGTAATCATCGGGCCACCAGCCGCCCAGGCTGATGAACACGTACTTGCGGTGATAGTACGGGTAGAAGCAGCTATAGTAGAAGTGCGGCCCAAAATCATATCCGACCCAGAAGTAGTAGTCCGGCCAGATCACCCGATGGTGCATCCGATGATGGTAATCATAGTAGCTGTAGACGTGGTGCGGCCGATACGAGATCAGGTCCGGCCGATCGTAATACCGCGTACGCAGGTAGGTCGACCGCGTCCCGATACGGTCCGTCAGGAGTGTCCGATTGGCGATATTCGTATCCACACCACCCACGACCGTGCGATCTCGCCGCTGCAGGTGGTCATTCATTCGCGAGCTGAGGGTTCTTCGCCGCGCTTCCGCATTAATCATCTGCGTCTGTGGATCGACGGCCGCTCTGCTCTGAGTTCGCACGCCAACCGCGTCGGTCCCTCTATCGCCCACACGGTCACGGACTTGGGCTCCGGTCCGAGCGCCGGTCGCACTGTCCGGACTGACGACGCCAGTCTGGCGGTTCTTCGCGGCGGTCTGACTATCGCGCTTCTCCTGGAGCCGCGTGGAAAGCGATCTTCGCCCCGTTCCTGTACGCTGAGCGGGGTCTTGTGCCGCCTGCACCGTGTCCCGTGGGGCCGTCACGTTCTGCCTCTGCTGAAAACTGGTCGTCGGTCCGCCGTCCCGTGTTGATCGTTGCCGCTCGGCAGTTGCAGGAGCAGACTTCTCCGTCGGCACGCTCTGGTCCCTGGGAGTCGGACTTTGCACCCGGGGCGAGCTTTGAGTCGCGCCGGCGGATGACCTGTTTCTCTCACCCATACGCTCCGATAGCGACCGTCTGCTGTCTGACCCGGTTTGAGTCTGCGCAGTGGGATCGGCGGATTTCGGCTGGCTGATCCCTGCCGGGCTTGTCGGCTGGATAGCTTGCGACGAGGTCTTGGGCGAGGCATCCCGCGCGGCGAATTGCTCCGGCTCCGCCTTCGGCGAATCCGAGGACGGCTGTCTCGAGGTTATCACGAAGTCACGTCGTGCGGCCATGCGGTCCGTCAGCGACCGCCGCGTCACGCTGCTGTTGTCGGGTGTGCTGGGAGTGGCTGCCCGCGGCGTCGCCAAGCTGCTCGGATTGTCGCCGCCGATGCGGCTGCCAAGCCTGCCGGTGTCCATCGGCGCAGGATTGGAGAATGTTCGGGACGAGAGGGAATCCGATCGCGGTGAGCCGATGCGCCCGCCAATACTCTCGCGATTCATCGGGCTCGACTGAATGCCCAGATCACCCGACGGTTCACCGATTGAAGGCGACGAAAGGCTTGCTGAGATCGACTCGCGTGCATCGGGCGAGTAGCTCGGACGATACACTCTCGGCGACTCGCTGAATCTCGGCGCCGATGATGAAGGGGCTTGCGCCGGCGATCTGCCGCTGGAGAAGGGGCTCGAACGCACCGACGGCGCCGAGCCGCTGAAGCTCTGCGATGGAGCCGAACGCGTGATCGACGGCGATCTGCCGGGGCTCGGTGCCGGGCTCGAACGCATCATGGACGACGACCTGCCCGAACCGAAGGACGGGTTCGAAAACGCCTGACCCGATGATCTGCCCGCGCTCATCGACGGGCCTGAGCCCCGAAATGACGAACCCTGGCTCGGCGTCATCGATTGGCGCCCTGCCGTCATCCGTTCCGACAGCGAGCTTCTGCCCCTATCATCCGCTGAGGGGGCCGCACCGACCTGCATCAAAGGCCCCGACAGCAGCGTCACGATGACCACCACAGCCATTCCGGCCGTTCTGAGGTCTTTTCTCGCACCTGCGGTAATCATTGTTGTCTCCTTTCCTTCCCCCGGCGGTTCTTCTCTCAGCGAGCCCACGTCTCACGCGGCAGCGGCCGAGATTGCGGATATCCGACAGGGTACTGCGGTCTGATTCTCCAGAGACAGTGGCTTGCCCTATAACTATACTTCTACAAAGGGTTTAAGGTTTGCGGGCGTCCGAAGGAAGTGCCCTCGAACCACCCTTTTCCATCGCTTTGGAAGCCGTGTTTTCCGGTCCATAGCCACAACTCCTGTCCGAATCATCCTTTCTATAGTACCAAGGCACAAAGACCGGGTCCAGTAACACGAAAATGGCCGCTTTTTCTGCATTTCGGCATTAGTCGTGGCTTTGCTCGCACAAATCCTGCGTCATCTCCGCAACCGTTGTGACTTGTGTTTGACACACCGCCGCCAAGAGCGCATAATCGCAGCCTTTTCGGCCATCCGGGACCGATGCAGGCGCACCGGACCGCCCGCCGCGTGGCGCGAACGGTCCGGCCTGCCGGGTCGTATTCAATCGCTGCCGTTGGCGCGGATTTTCGCTTGACATGAATCCCGGTTCGAGGTATTTAGGAGTTTTTCATACACCGCTTCAGAGAGCAGGCTCTGCAGTTTCTTGCAGGCCGATAGGAGTGCCAAGTAATGTTACCGATGAGAAAAATGAGCAAAAGCGCTATCCGCATGCGGCGGTCGCACCATCGGCTTAAGCCGACCAACTACTCGGTGTGTCCGAAGTGCGACCAGGCCAAACTGCCTCACGCCGCATGTGGCAACTGCGGCTATGTACACCCAGGCCTCACCCTGAAGCTGGGCAAGGAGGAAACCACCTAAGCATGCGTATCGCTGTGGATGCCATGGGAGGGGATCACGCCCCCGACGAAATCGTCGTTGGAGCGTTGGAGGCGTTGCCCCGGCTCAATCGCGAGGACACAGTAATCCTCGTTGGGCCAAAGGAGTTGTTGGAGAAGAAGCTGTCCGGCCTGAAGTACGAGAAGGAGCGCGTCAGCATTGCCGATGCGCCCGACGTCATCGCCATGGACGAGAAGCCGATTGACAGCCTGCGCCAAAAGCCCCGTAGTTCCATTGGGATTCTGGCGAAGCTGGCGAAACTGGGGCAGGCCGACGCGGTCATCTCGGCGGGCAACACCGGGGCATGTGTAGCGGCGTTTCAAATGCGCATGCGGACCCTGCCTGGCGTCAATCGGCCGGGAATTGCCGTCGTGTTTCCTACGACGGAGAATCCCGTAACCATCTGCGACGTAGGGGCAAACATCGCGTGCAAGCCGATCAACCTCTACCAGTACGGCCTGATGGCAAGCATCTATTCCCGCCATTTCCTCAAGGTCCAGAACCCGCGAGTCGGGCTGATGAGCATCGGAGAAGAAGAGGCCAAGGGCAATGAAATCGTCAAGCGCGCCGCCGAGTTGATACGGAATGACCCCCGGCTGAATTTCATCGGCAACGTCGAGGGAAGGGACATCTTCCGCGGGGTCTGCGATGTGATCGTCTGCGAGGGATTCGTCGGGAACGTGATCCTGAAGCTCACGGAGGGGGCGGTGGAGGGACTGTTCCGCGCGATCAAACAGGAGCTGAGCCCCTGGATGGGGCTGATCTTCAAGCCGACCATCATGCGGGTTTACCGGAAGCATGATTACAATGAGTACGGCGGGGCCCCCCTGCTGGGCGTCAACGGCACGGCTCTGATCTGCCACGGCGCCAGCCGGGCTCGCACGATCCGCAACGCCGTCGTCACCGCCAGGACCTGCTACACGCAAGGGATCAACGATAAGATCATGGAGTGTCTCTCGGAAGCTTGCGTAAGGACTTCGGATGCACAAGGAATTTGAGGATTGCCCCCTCGCGAACCGCGCCGTGATCACCGGGTGCGGTTCTTTTGTTCCGCCGTCAGTATTGACCAATGAAGATCTCGCCCGCAAGGTGGATACTTCAGACGAATGGATCACCACGCGGACGGGGATCAAGTCCCGCCATATCACCACCGACGGGGAGACGACCGCCTACCTCGCCACGGAAGCGGCCAAGCGGGCCTTGGACTACGCCGGGCTCAAGGGCGACGACCTTGACATTATCACGGTCGCGACAATCACGCCGGAGATGGTCTTCCCTTCCACCGCATGCTTCGTCCAGCAGGCCCTCGGGGCCAGAAAGGCATGGGTGTTCGATCTGGCGGCCGCCTGCAGCGGCTTCGTGTATTCGCTGCATCTGGTCCAGCAGCTCATGGAAAACGCGCGCATCGACAATGCCCTGGTGATCGGAGCCGAGACGCTCACCAAGATCACCAACTGGAAAGACCGCGCCAGTTGCATCCTGTTCGGCGATGGGGCCGGTGCGGTCGTCCTGCAGCGCAAGGACAACGCCGGACGCGGTATTCTCTACAGCACACTGGGCGCCGATGGGACTTACTGGGAGTCGCTGAACTGCCGGGCCCATGGCTCGCGCCACCCGGTCAGTCGGCCCCTGAGCGACCCCGACATGGCCTACATGCAGATCAAGGGCAGAGAAGTGTATCAGCAGGCGGTCCGACGGATTGTGGAGGCTGTCACCGACTGCATGAGTCACTGTGGCCTGACGATCAACGATGTCGCCATGGTGATCTCGCATCAGATGAACGCCCGAATCATCGAGTCGGCCGCCAAGAGGCTGGAACTGCCCGCGGAGAAGGTGTTCATCAACATTCAGGACTACGGCAACACGTCGGCGGCCTCCGTGCCAATTGCATTCGACGAATGTATGCGCAAGGGCAAACTGAAAAAGGGCGACATCGTAATTTTCGTAGCCTTCGGGGCCGGTGTCACCTGGGGCGCCAATATCATCGAGATCTAGGGTCCCGTCGCCGGACGACGGAGCGTCGCCTGCGTCACGCGGGTGTGAATTGAAACAAACAAGGATACGAGCGATGAAGACCGCCTTTCTGTTCCCGGGACAGGGCGCCCAGACGGTGGGCATGGGCGCAGACATCGCAGGGACATTCCCGGTGGCGGCTGAACTGTTCGATAGGGCCAACGGGATCGTCGGGTTCGATTTGCGCAAGGTCTGTTTCGAGGGTCCCGCCGACCGTCTCAACAGCACGACCGTCTCCCAGCCGGCGATCTTCGTGACCTCCGCCGCCCTGCTGGAGGTCCTGCGTGCAAGCCCCGCCGGGCAGGCGATCCGGCCCGATGTGACGGCGGGCCTGAGCCTGGGCGAATATACGGCCCTCTATGCCGCCGGAGCTATCCCATTCGAGGACGGCTTGCGGCTGGTCAAGAAACGGGGCGAGGCCATGCAGGCCGCCGCCGACGCCACGCACGGCACTATGGTCAGCATTCTGGGTCTCGACCAGGATAAGGTGCGCCAATTGTGCGACGAGGCCCGGGGTGGCGAGTTGCTCGAACCGGTGAATTTCAACTGTCCCGGCCAGATCGTCGTCAGCGGCTCGCTCGGCGCCTGCGAGAGGACCGAACGCCTCGCCGAGAAATACGGGGCGATCAAGGCGGTCCGTCTGGAGGTGGCCGGCGCCTTCCATACCACGATGATGGCCGGCGCCGCCGAAACGCTCAGGCAGGCCCTGTTGCAGGCCAGAATCTCCGGGACGCCCCCCGTCCGGACAATTGCCAACGTCAGCGGTGAGTACTATCACAGCGCCGAAGGCATCGTCGAGGGCCTGACCCGGCAGCTCACAAGCCCCATCCTGTGGCAGAAATGCATGGAGCGGCTCTTGGCCGATGGCGTGGAGGAGTTTTACGAGATTGGCCCCGGAAGGGTACTCACCGGCCTGATGAAGCGTATCAGCAGAAAGACGAAGGTCACGAATATCAGCGACCTGAGCTCGCTCAAGGTCGTAATTGGATGATCGTGCGGGCCATGGATTTGGGAGGTGAACGGATGGCGGAAAAGCGACTTGCAGTAGTCACGGGGGCCGCCCGGGGCATCGGGCGGGCCATTGTCTTTGAGTTGCTCAAGCAGGGCCGGATCGTAGCGGGCCTGGATATTATTGAGGACCAGCTCAAAGACCTGGAGCGGGCGGTCAAGGAGGCCGGATCGGAGGTGGTGACCCGGTGCGTCGACATCACGCAGACGGAAAAATTCACCGGTGTGCTCGACTCGCTGGCGGACGAGTACGGCGGCATCGGAATCCTCGTCAACAATGCGGGGATCACCAAGGACAACCTGCTGATCCGCATGACGGACGAGGAATTCGACAAGGTCCTGGCCGTCAACCTGCGTGCGGCTTTCGTCGCCATCCGGGCGGCCGTCAAGTCCATGATGCGCAACCGGTTCGGGCGGATCATCAACATCAGCTCCGTCTCCGGGGTCATGGGAAACGCCGGACAGGCCAATTATTCCGCCAGCAAGGCCGGTCTTATCGGCCTGGCCAAGACCACCGCCCGTGAGCTGGCCAAGAAGAACGTCACGGCCAACTGCGTCGCCCCCGGTTTCATCGACACCGAGATGGCCCGCAAGCTGCCTGAGCCGGTCATTGAGGCGGCCGTCCAGTTGATCCCCATGCGCCGCATGGGCACCGTCGAGGAGGTCGCCCGCGCCGTGGCCTTCTTTGCCAGTGACGACGCCGGGTACATCACGGGACAGGTCCTCTGCGTCGATGGCGGCATGGCCATGTAAAAAAATTCAGAAAATGCTTGGCGAACCGGCCCCCCGTCGGTAAGATACCGCCGAAATGTGGAGGGTGCAGTGGGTACGTGGAAATCCAGGGAACCGCAACCAGGGCCTTTAAGAGAATTTCGATTCTGTTAAGGAGGATACGCAAGTGAGTATCGACGAGGTGGATGTCCAAGCGATTGAAAATAAGGTGATCGAGATCATCAGCGAGCAAATGGGCGTTGACAAGTCTGAGATAACCCGCGACACCTCCTTCATTAATGACCTGAATGCCGACTCTCTGGATACCGTGGAGCTGGTCATGGAATTCGAGGATGAGTTCGACATGAGCATCCCCGACGAGGAGGCCGAGAAGATTCAGACCGTCGGCGCCGCCATCGATTACATCGTCAATATCGCACAGTCCAAGAAGAAAGAAAGCACGTAGTGGCAATGGATAGACGCCGAGTGGTCATAACGGGCTTGGGCTGTGTGACCGCACTGGCCGAGTCCGTCGACGGGCTATTCGCTGCCCTGTGCGAAGGCAGGAGCGGGGTCTCGACCATCGAGTCCTTCGACGCCTCCGCCTTCACGGTCCATTTCGGGGGTGAGATCAAGCATTTCGACGTTACGAAGTACATCAACAGGCGGGAAGCCAAGCGGATGGACCGGTTCAGCGAGTTCGCCGTGGCGGGAGCCATCCAGGCGGTACGAAACAGCGGTCTGGATATTGCCAAAGAGGACCCCTACCGCATCGGAGTGATTGTCGGGACCGGAATCGGGGGAATCAAAGAGATCGAAGAGCAGCACATCCGGCTGTTTGAAAAGGGGCCGAGCAAGGTGTCGCCCTTCTGCGTGCCGCGACTGATGTCGAACGCCGCCAGCGGCAACATCGCCATCCAGTTCGGTGTTCGCGGCCCGAGCTTCTCCGTCTCCAGCGCCTGCGCGTCGGGGAACCACACTATCGGCGAAGCGTTCTGGAACGTGGCCACCAACCGAAGCGACATGGTCATCACAGGGGGCTCTGAGGCCGCCCTGACGCCCATCGGCCTGGGCTCGTTCTGTGCCGCCCGGTCCTTGAGCACGCGAAACGACAACCCGCCCCTTGCCTCGCGGCCGTTCGACCGGGATCGCGACGGTTTCGTGCTGGCCGAGGGGGCCGGCATCCTGATTCTCGAAGAGTACGAGCACGCCCGCAAACGCGGAGCGACGATCTACGGCGAGTTGCTCGGCTACGCCGCCACGGACGACGGCTACCACATCACCGCCCCACTGCCAAACGGTGAAGGGGCCGCAATGGCCATGAAGCTGGCCTTGGCCGATGCCAAGCTGAATCCCGACCAGATCAGCTACATCAATGCGCACGGAACCAGTACCGAACTGAATGACATCGCGGAGAGCATCGCTATCAAGACGGTCTTTGGCGAGCAGGCCTACAAAACCCCAGTCAGCTCGACCAAGGGCTGCCTGGGTCACATGCTCGGCGCCACGGCGGCCGTCGAGCTGATCGCCTGCATCAAGGCCATCCAGCAGTCCGTCATTCCGCCCACGATCAACCTGGATAACCAGGACGAGCGATGCGACCTGCGGATGGACTATGTCCCCCGAACCGCCCGCCAGGCGAAGGTGGACATTGCGATGAGCAACTCCTTCGGTTTCGGCGGCCACAACGCCTGCGTCATCGTGGGAAGAGTCTAGGCCGGTCCCACCGCCCTGCCGCTTCACGGGTTCAGGTACATCGACTCGGCGAAGATGTCCGTGAAGTCCTTCTCGTGGGCGATTTCGACGTACTGAATCCTTCTGGCGAGCCTTGCCGCTCTTGCCCTGCATTCCTCACTGAGCAAGATCATCTGGGCCCCGGAAGCCGCGGCGTTGCCCACGAACTGGAGGCGGTCCAGAGGCACGTTGGGGAGCAGGCCGATGCGAATGGCGCTGGTCGGCCGGATGTAGTTGCCGAACGCCCCGGCCAGCAGGACCCGGTCGATATCGAGATCGGACAGGTCAAACTTCTTCATCAGAATTCGGCTGCCGGCCCGGATCGCCGCCTTGGCAAGCTGCATCTCGCGGATGTCCCGCTGGGTCAAAATCACCGTTGGCTGCCTGGTTTTGGGGTCGAACGCCAAGCAGAATGCCGGTCGGCCGTCGATTTCGAGGATTCGCGAGGAGATGGGGGTTGGCACGTGCGGGAGTTGCCCTCGTGGGAGGAACCGGCCCGTCGCATCGACGATCCCAAGATCGCAGAGGACCGCTACGGCGTCGATGAGGCCGCTACCGCAAATCGAGCGGGGCGAGGCATTCCCGATCACATCCAGTGCGATATCCTCGCCGTTGAGAAGGACGGCCTCGATGGCCCCTTCAGCCGCCCGGCTGCCGTACTGAATCCTCGCCCCTTCCAGGGCCGGCCCGGCGGCACAGCTTGCCGCATACAGGGTCCCGTGCATCGCCAGGATCAACTCGCCATTGGTGCCGATGTCGATGGCCAGGACCGTGTCCGTGGCGGCTTCCACGTTGACGGCCAGCGCCACGGCCGTCGTGTCGGAGCCGACGAATCCCGCAATATTCTCGACGCAGTGCACGTTACCGGCGGAATTCATGTCGAGCCCGGCCTGCCTGGGAGGCATGTCGTAGGCCTCGACGGAGTAGGCCCGGTACGGCGCCCGGCCAAGCTGCTCGACCGGGAACTGAAGGAATATGTGGTTCATGGTCGTGTTGCCGACGATGCACGCCTCATAGATGCTCAGCTCGTCGGCGCCCGTCTGGCGGCATAGGCGGTAGATGAGGTCGTTGACGCAATCGACAATGACCTTGTGAAGCTCTTCCAGATGCTCGTAGGATTGGGCGTAATTGATCCGGCTGACCACATCGTCGCCGAAGCGGGTCTGCGGATTCAGTGCGGATTGCGTGGCCAGGCACCGGCCGCTGGCCATGTCCATGAGCTTGGCGACCACCGTCGTGGTCCCGATATCGACGGCCAGCCCGTAGATGGGGCTGCCGCCTGCGACCGGGCGATACCTGTTGACGACCGTAGGCTCGATATCCCCGGCCGGACCGATGCCGTCCTCGAGAATCTTGTGCTCGTAGAACCGGGACTCCGGCGGAACCGCTACCACCAGGTCGCTCTCCACGCGACACTGGCAGGCGAGCACCTGCCCTCCGGAAGGTTGCACTCGCACCGTGCACTTGCCGCAGGTGCCTTTGCCGCCGCAGGGTGTGGTCAGAATGATGCCCGCTCGGCTTGCGGCCTCGACCAATGTGGCGCCCTGATGGATCAGGACTTCCTTGTCATCTGGCTCGAACGCTACGCGAAAATGGTCCATGTCCCTTAAGGCGTGTGACGCCACGCTCGGCCGGTCACCACGGGCATACGCTCGTTGAGTCCCGAAGCAGGGTGTGGGATGGGTTAACTGATCTTATGCCGAATCTTCCAGCGGGTACGCCGCTTCTTGCTGCCGATCTTCCTTCTGCGTCTCGGTTTAGCCATGCATTCCTCCAAACAAAACTATAAAATCTCTGTTATCAACGCGGGGAAACACGTATAATACACGTTCAGGACAGTTTAGCACATGCCGGATGCTTCTGTAAAGGAAGAAAACTGGAAATGTCTTCGGCGGACGAGGTGAGAAGCCTGCATCAGTATTCCGGCAGGAAATCAGGGCGATCCTCATCGGACGCCAGATGACAGCGGGGTGCACAGATGATCCAGTGCGACAAATGTGAGTTGTGCGAGATAGGTCCGGACGGCCGGAAAGTATTCAAATGCGACCCGTTCTCCACCGTCAAGGAGGCGGAATGCATCGCGAAATGGCAACTGATCCGGCTCGACATGCTCTTGGGCAGCTACCAGAGCATGGTGAATTGGTACAGCAAGCTCGGGCCCATGCAGGACAAGATCTTCAAGTACGTGCAGCGAGAGATCAGCGAGATGGACGAGTCGGAGGGCTGGAAAGCGGACGAGGAGGAGGCCGAGGACAACAACGAGGACAACGCCTGGCCCGTCTGACGACCGGCCACAGCCGCAGACTGATGGTGGTATGCGTGGTGTTCTCGACTGTACCAGGGTGGGCTTTCAGGCGGAAGGTTGGACAGCCGCCGGGTATGGGAGGCCCCAGCAGATACAGGATAGTCTCGATGGTCGTATAAGGTTTGAGGCATTTCAACGTGGGGGTGAGAACCGCACCGAATGGTGGCACTCGTTTCCCGAATTCCTGCAATAAACACTTTGCAGGCGGCGTCTTTTGTTCAGTACGAGCGCAGCAGATGAGCAGCAGCGTCGAGTTAGCGCGAGTCATCGCGGGCTGTAAATCAGGCGACGCCGACTGTTTTGCGCAGATCGTTGACATGTACGCCGGTCGGTGCTACGGATATTTCTACCGGTTGACGGGTGATCGGGACCTGAGCGATGAGCTTCTGAGCGAGCTGTTCATCCGGCTGGTCCAGAAGATCGGGTCTTATAAAGGCGGTGCCTTCGAGAGCTGGCTGTTTCGGATCGCGCTGAACATCTTTCACGACCATCTGCGTGGCAAACAACGGCAAAGGAAGCTGCTGGACGCCCGGCGGACCGAGCTGGAGCTGGAATCGGATGAGCCGAGGCAATCGGACATCAGCGCCGAAAAGCTCGACAAGCTCCAGGTCCATTTGAACCGGCTGGACGGCGACACCCGGGAGCTGATCCTGCTGCGGTTTTATTCGGAAATGAGCTTCCGGGAGATTGCCGAGATGCGTGCCGAGCCGATCGGCACGGCCCTGTCGAAGCTCCACCGGGGGCTCAGGAAACTGCGGGAATTCATGGAGGGGTAGAGGGTGGATTCAATGGAAGACCATGCACGAGACAACCTGAAGAACCTCCTGCAACAATTCTTCGGCGCCGCAGATGCCAAACGGGCAGATGCGGATATCCAGGCCGGGGACCGGCTTTTGGGCGAGTATCCGGCCCCGATGCCGGAGCGCGAGACGATCCTCCGCATCAAGAAGCAGATTGCTGCCACTATATGGAGGCGGCGCAGAATCGCGCAGACGTTGCGTCGGTCTGCGGCCGTGGCCGCAGTGATTGCCTTTGCGCTGATCGGGCTGCTCGGTCGTGGCCCGGCCAGCCGCACGGACATGTTCCACGCAGCCGCCATCATCCCCGCCGCCATCTGGGACAGCGATAATTTCACCACGACGGATGTGGACCTTGTCTACTTCACCGGCGAGGTCCACCAGATCGAATCCCAGTTGCAGGCCCTGAACACCGCCGATGACGAGGCCCCCGGCAGCACCGTGGAGGACCTCGAAACAGAGCTGAGGCAGATCGAAACTGAGTTGTCGAAAGGATAGCCGTGATGCAGTCATGTCGGTTGGCCGCGTCTTTTGCCGCTCTCACCCTGATTGGCGGGCTTGCGGCACTGGGCTCGGCGACAAACGAGCCCAAGCAGGTAAAGCAGGACATCTGGCAGGATGAACCCCGGGAATCACGGCCGACCTGGTGGCGCCCTGACCTGAGCGAGGACACCATCAACAAGATTATGGATGGTCTGCGCAAACGCGATCCGGCCAAAGCGAAAGAACTCGAAAAGCTCATGCCCAAGGACCCCGAGCGGTTCAAAGCCGAACTACGCGAGGCCGGCCAACCGGAGATCGACCAGATCGCCCGCGACTACTGGGAGGGCCGCAGGCAAAAGCGAAATACGGAGTTCGTCGAGTGGCTCAAGACCAATTATCCCACGCAGGAGAAGGAGTTGACCGGCCTGAAGGAGAAGGATCCGAAGCTTTACGTTACCAGTTTTGAGCGGCTGATGGATGAGTATGGCCCGATTTTCGAGGCTGCCAAGGCCAACCCGGAGCTTGGAGCCGTGCTCAAGGAGGACCACGACCTCAAGAAGAGGACCGGCGAGCTGTGCAGGCGGCTGCGGGCCGAAACGGCCGACGCCAAGAAGCAGGAACTCGGCGCCGAGCTGCAGGAGGTGGTCGCCCGGCGATACGACCTGATTGTGCGACGCAAGGAGATCGCCTGCGAACAGCTCCTTAAACGCCTCCAAGAGCTTCAAAAACAGGTCATCGAGAGCAAGGATGATATCGCCAAGTACAAGGATGATCGCGTCAAGCAGGAAAACGTGCGTCAGCGGCTCCTGAACCTCACCGAGAACAAAGTCCAGTTCAAGTGGGACTGATCCGTCGGTGATCGTCGGGTGCAAACCTCCCACGCCATATCAGGGAATTGCTCGATTCGGCGAAACCCCCTTCCATGTCCCGCCGCCGCATGTTATCATCGGTAGGCAGACGCGACGATCAGAAAGGAGGATGTTATGAGCCGGATCGCGGTGGATGTGGTGCTCTTGCCGGACGAGGCGATGACGGAGCGGGCCATACAGATCTATCGGGAGTTGATCGCGGAATACGCCGCGAAGATCATACTCAGCAGGAACAACCGCCTGCCTCATATCTCGCTGGCGATGGGCGGCGTCGAGGAGAGTGATGTTGAGTCCATCGGCCGCATGCTGGACAGGTTTGCCCGGGAGATACCCGTCAAGCAACTGAGCGCCCTTGGGGTCGCGGTCGTCACCAACACGAAAGGCGAGCCTCTCTCGATCTTCACAGTTGAGAAGACCGAATCGCTTCAGACGCTGCACGAAACGGTCATGAGGGAGACTGCGTCGTTGTTCAGCTACGATATAACCGAGGAGATGATTCAAGACAAGAAGGTGGCCGATACGACGCTGGAGTGGATTCGCAACTACCCGAGAAAAGCGGCGTTTGACCGCTTCTCGCCCCACATCACGCTCGGATACGGCCGAGCGAACATCGAAGGACCGTTTCCAATCCCCTTCACGGTCTCCCAGCTTGCACTGTGCCATCTGGGAAACCACTGCACCTGCCGTCAGCCCCTGGTTTCCGTCGCGATCAATGGGCAATGACGCTGGAGACGCGGAAGACCGGCAGCAACAGTGCGATGGCGATGGTGCCGATGATGGCGCCGAGAATGGTGATCATAAGCGGCTCGATCAGCGTCATAACGCTGCGGATCGACGCCTCCAATTTCTTCTCGTAGAAGACTGAAACCTTGTCGCAGACTTCGCCCAGCCGGCCACTCTTTTCGCCTGCGCGGAGCATCTGGATGATGCCCGGGGCAATCAGGTCCGAGCCCTCGGCGATCAGAATCGCTTCCGACAACTGATAACCGTCTTGAATCCGCTGGTGCACCTCGCTCCACAGTTGCTGGAAATGGTAGTTGTCCACCGATCCCTGGATCACGCTGATGGCGTCGAGCAGCCGCACGCCCGTATTGACCATGGTGGCCAGGATTCTCATGCTGCGGGTGACGACCATATCGACGAACATGGTGCCGACGACCGGGATGCGAACCTTGATGCCGTCGATCGTACGACGGCCCGCGGGAGTTCTGGCCGCGTAGTAAAGAAACACGCCCAGCACGATCACGCTCGTGAGGAGCACCGTCATGATCTCCAGGTTGCCTATGACTCTGCTGCAGGCCACAAGCACCTGCGTCAGCTTGGGCAGTTCCGCCCCCCGCGACTCGTAGATCCGCATGAAGCGGGGCAGGACGAAGAACATCAAAGTGCCCGTGGCGGCGATCGCCATGAGCACCATGATTACCGGGTACGTCAGGGCGCCTTTGATGCGTTTTCGCGTGTCGGCCTCGAAGTTCAGGTACCCGGTGAGGACGGAGAGCATCTCGACCATGGTCCCGGAGGCCTCGGAGGCTTTCACCATGCTGGCGAACATCGAGCTGAAAATGCGCGGGTAAAAGGACAGCGCCTTGGAGAAGTTGTCGCCGCCTTTTACGCGTTCGGAGATGTCGAGAATGACGGCCTTGAATCGCGCATCGCCCGCCTGCTCGGCGATGGCGTCGAGGGCGTCGCTGAGCACCACGCCGCTGTCGAGCATCACGGCCAGTTGCGTGGTGAACAGGATCAGGTCTCCACTCTTGACCCTGGCCTTGTAGAGGCGTTCGGACCATTCGACAGGCCGCACAGTGGCAGCACGCGAGTGCCGCCGGCGCCCGGCGCCCGACGGCTGCGTTAGTGATTCCACCTGCCTGTCTTGTGTCTCTGTCAACGATTGCGTCATGGTTCTACTTCAACAGTCCACCGGCGGCACATCTCAGATCGGCGCCTGGTTGTCCACGGCGGTCGTCCGCAGGATTTCCTCGATGGACACGATGCCGGCCTTCACCTTTTCGATGCCATCGAGGTACAAGGGGACCATCCCCTTATCGAGAGCGGCCGCCCTCAGCTTCTTGGTGCTGATGTGATCGTTAATCATCTCTATGACCTCATCATCGGGCACGAAGAGCTCATGGATGGCAATTCTGCCCGCGTACCCGGTGTTGCGGCATTTCTTGCACCCGACACCGCGATAGAACTTGCCGACGTCATGGCTCGTGGCCTCCACGATCTTGCGGATGCTGGACGGCGGATCATACTCGATCTTGCAGTTCGGGCAGATCTTGCGGACCAGCCGCTGGGCAAGAACGCCCTTGAGCGAGGCGATCACCAGGTACGGGGCCACGCCAAGATCGAGCAGACGGGTGACCGCCCCAGGCGCATCGTTCGTGTGCAGAGTGGACAGGACCAAGTGCCCGGTCAGCGCCGCTTGGACCGCGATGCTAGCCGTAGCCGTATCGCGAATCTCGCCGACCATGATGATGTCCGGATCTTGCCGCAGCAAACTGCGCAACGCTGTCGAGAACTCGAATCCCGCCGAGACGTTCACCTGAAACTGATTGATGCCCGACATATTGCACTCGACCGGGTCCTCGACCGTGCAGATGTTCACTTCCTCGCTGTTGAGCTCGGCCAAGGCCGCGTACAGCGTCGTATTCTTTCCGGAGCCGGTGGGCCCGGTCACCAGGACGATCCCGTTCGGCGACTGGATGACCTGCCGGAAACGCAGCAAATTGTCGTAGGTGAAGCCGAGCGACTCGAAATTGTAGAGGATCTTGTGCGGGTCGATCACACGAATGACGACCTTCTCGCCGAAGTTGCCCGGCATGACGGAGACGCGCAGATCGATAGGTCGGCCTTCGACGAGCACGTGAATTCCGCCGTCCTGGGGCAGGCGTCTCTGCGCGATGTCCAGCTCTGCCATGATCTTGACGCGGGAGACGATCGCCGGATGCATCTGGTACGGGGGCCGCAATTTCTCATAGAGTTTCCCGTCCACGCGGTAACGGACCCGCAGTTTCTTGTCGTCCGGCTCGATGTGGATATCGCTGGCGTTCTCGCGTACGGCGTTGTACAGCAGGTAGTTGACGAGCTTGACCACCGGCGACTGGCCTGCGACCTCCTCCAGGTTGCTGATGTCCTGCGTGATGTTCTCGATCAGGGTGAACTCTTCGAGCCCCTCATCGTCGAGGATGTCGTCGATCACGAACACGTTGGCGGCGGGAAGATACGTTTGCAGCGTTGCCTTGATGTCCTTCGTCGTTGCGCAGACGACTTGGACCTTGCAGCCCGTGATTCGCTCGATCTCATCGATCAGAAAGACGTTGGACGGCTCGCTCACCGCCACAGTGAGCGTGCTGTGAACCTTGAATAAGGGCAGAACCATGTGGGAGCTGAGGAATTCGCGGGGCAGGATCTCCACGATCTTCGCGTCGCACAGCTTTGGGCTGATCTGGGCATAGGGTACGCCGTACGTCTCCGCCAGCGCAGAGGCGATCTGGTTCTCGGTGCAGCAGCCCATCTCCACGAGCAGTTCGCCGAGCAGCTTGCGGTGGCCCTTCTCCTTCTGTTCGGCAAGGGCCCGGTCGATCTGCTCCTGATTGACGACGCCGCGGGCCAGTAGCAACTGGCCCAATTGCGCCTTGGTTTCGAGCAGCGTCTGACTCATACCCTACCTCTACATACCTTGCCCGAACGATCCGTCATGCAAAACTCTTGACCGCCTCGGCAAGATCCGCGTGCCGATCGAATTCGCTGTCCAGCCGCGTGATCTCCAGGATCTTCTCACTGTTCTCGTCCAGCGCGGCCAACCGGAGCTGAATCTTGTTGCGGCGGCAATAATCACGCACCCACAGCAGCAGCTCGAGCCCCTGACTGTCGATGAAACTGACATCGCTCATGTTCAGGATAATGCCCGTCCGCCGCTGAGAGACGACCTCGCAGATCGTGTTCTTCAACTGATCCGCCACGTCCCCATCGACCTCCCCCTGGAGATCGATCACTGTCACGGTGCTGTAGTTCTGGGTGCTGATTCTCATTGCAGCAGCGTCTCCACGGCCGCCGTGCCATATTCCGCCAGGCTCATCACGCTGTAGCTCTGGCTGCCCCCATCCTGGATCAAGTCCCACAGGCGATGGACATCGCTTTCGAGAAAGATCGTGCCCACCTCCTCGTCGAACTGTGTGCCCAGGCCCCGCCGGATCTCCTCCAGCGCGTGCTCGATGCTCAGGGCATCTCGGTACACTCGCTTGGAGGTCATCGCGTCGAAGCTGTCCGCCAGCCCGACAATCTTGCCGGTGAGCGGGATTTCGTTGCCGCGCAGCCCATCCGGGTATCCGGTGCCATCGATTCGCTCGTGGTGGCACAGGACGCCCGGCACAATGTCTCGCATCTGCTTGATCCCACGCAGAATGCTGGCTCCGATCGACGGATGGCGCTGGATGCACTCGCGCTCCTCGGGAGTCAGCTTGCCGTTCTTGCGCAGGACCTGCTCGTCGATGCCGATTTTGCCGATGTCGTGGAGGAGCCCCGCCAGGTAAATCCTGTGAACCTGCTCTTCATCGAACGGCCGGCGCTCCGCGATCCGCTCGGCGATCCAGCGGGAGATCAGCGCGACCCGCTCGGAATGGCCGCGGGTGTACTGATCTTTCGCATCGATGCTGCTCGTCAGCGCCTTGAGCGAGCCGACGAACAGTTCCTTGAGATCGCGGAAGAGCCGCCCGTTCTCGATGAAGACCGCGCAGCCGCTGGCGACGGATGTGAACAGCTTGATATCCGTGCTGTCGAAATCCGGCTTGTCGATCCGGTTCACGGCGACCATCAGCCCGATGACAGAGATGTCGTTGCGGGCGCGATGGGAGAGGCTCGAATCGCTCTTCTCTTTCGTGCACAGGGGGACGGCGATGATATTCCTGACATTCTCCGGCCAGTCGAACCGGAACGGCGCATCGACTTCGCTGTCGAGAAGTGCCTCCTGGCCCTTGGCGACCTCGTCGATCAGCCGGCTGTACAGGATGGCGGCCATGCGCTCGTCGAGATCGATCAATCCCGAGCCGGCGGCGATCACGAGCTTGCGCTCCCCCTCCACGTACTTCTCCAGGAGAACCGCGATGCCCTCGACGAGCACCAGGTCGGTGAGACTGTCGCAGGAGAGCTGCAGGAAGTTCGTGTCCGACTCCGTGACACGCATGTTCATGCTGATCCTGTGAAGCAGGACCAGCTCCTCGTAGACGCGTGCGAGTTCCGTCCCGACCATCTCAATCTGTTCGTCGGTCTGTGCGGCCACGAGGAAGGTCTGGGCCAGCAGGCGCAGCATTTCGGTGAAGTACTGCTCCTCAGAGGCCGGGCGATTCGCCGCCATCAGCGGGACCAGACCCGCCGGCCGCTGTGATGAATCGCCCAAATCGATGATCGCCACGCCCAGCGGGCCGTGCGAGTTGCTCGACCGGCGCGGCAGACCGAGTGCAGTGGCCAGAAGCAGGTGCTTGTCCGCGAACTGCCAGATGCGCAGCTCCTCGTCCCGCTTCGGGGCCCCCGGCGTCTGCTGGAGCACTTGCCGAGCGGCATCGACGATCTGCTCCGCGTCGCTGGCAAATCCGCCCGCGTTCAGAAGAACCATAATCTGGCCGCTGGCATCTACGGCGGCGAAGTTGACACCAAATTGTCCAATTCGCTCTCCGAACGCCTGCAACTCCCGCCGCTGCATGGAAGTCAGAGCTGGTGCTATCGTGCTCGGCATGAGACCTTTCCTGCCGTTATCTGTTGCTCGCGTTTCATACGAAATGCGCCCGGGTCACCATCAGGGTGCGGCTGTCAGTTGCCGCTGGTAGATGATGTCCTGAATGCTCTTGAGCAGCTCCTTCGGGCTGAACGGCTTGCTCAGGCATGTGGCGACGCCCAGGGATTCCTGTTGCTCCTCTGTGATCGCGAAACTGCGAGCGGTCAGCAGGATCACCGGAATGTCCCGGGTCGCCTCATTGGCCCGCAATTTCTCGATCAGCTCGATGCCCGTCATCAGGGGCATCTGGTAGTCCGTGACGACCACGTCCGGATGCTCCTGGCAGGCAAGATCATACGCCTCCGCCCCATTGTTGGCGGAGACGACATCATACCCGTTGTTCCTGAGTTTGATTGCAACCACGTGGATGATGTGAATTTCATCATCCGCAATAAGCACCTTATTGCCCGTCATGTTCTTCCTCCCCGTAATTGGGTTTTCCGTGCCGCGTCCGTGGCATCATATCCACTCCTCCGATGCTACACGGCTGCCGTCGCCAGCTCAGCGGCGGCCAGCGGCAATTCGAATCCGAACGTGCTGCCGACCCCTACCTTGCTCGTGACGAATACTCGGCCGTTGTGCACTTTTTCTACGATCTGCTTGACGAGGTTGAGCCCCAGTCCGGTCCCCTTGGCGTGCTTGTTGTTCGCCGCGACGCGGTAGAATTTGCCGAACAAGTTCTTCAGCTCCTCCTCGGGGATGCCGACTCCCGTGTCGGTTACCGTGACGCGCACGCAGTCGCCCGTCTCATCCACTTCGGCGGCCACCCGCACGGAGCCTCCAGGCGGGGTGTACTTGACCGCGTTGCTCAACAGATTCACGATCACCTGCGACATCATGTCCTTGTCGGCATACACCTGATCGCACACGATCGGCGTTTGCCGTGTCACCGTGATGTTCTTCTCCTGCGCGTATTTCTGAATCATGTTCATCTGCTGCTCGATCAGAATCGTCAGACTCACCGGTTCCTTGGCGACCTTGATCAGGCCCGACTCGATGCGCGAGATATTCAAAATGTCTTCGATCAGGCGGTTGAGCCGCTCCGCCTGGGTTTGGATGATGCCGTAAAATTCTTTGCGCGTCTCCTCATCGTTGGCCTCTCCGTCCATGAGCATCTCGGAATACGCCGTAATCGACGCGAGGGGCGTCTTCAACTCGTGCGAGACGTGACTGACGAAGTCGTTCTTCATCTGGGCGACTTCCTTTTCGCGTGTGATATCGTGCAGCACGGCGACCACGCCGGAAGTCTTCTGACCCTCCTGGACGCAGGATACGATCGTGTCGAACGTGCGCAGTTGCTCCGGCGAGGCGAACACCATCTCACGCCGGGTGCCTTCCGCCTTGCTCAGCGCGCTTTGATGCAGAAACTCGACGAAATCCTTATGTATCTCGCCGCAGACCTTGGCGATCGGCTCGCCGCGGGCGGCCTCCGGGTCGAAGCCGAGGAGTTGTGCGGCTGGCTCGTTGGCCATGATCAGCCGCTCGAGCTCATCGACAACCACGACCCCGTCGCGAAGGCTATACAGAATCGCTTCCGTCTGCCGTTTTTGCCGCTCAGCCAGCCGGGCCCGGATTTGCAGATCGCAAAGGTCCTTTTGCTGCTGCTCCACGAGCGCCTCCCGCGCCGCGACATAGGCCTTGACCGCCTCGGGCAGCTCCTCAACCTCCGGGATTGTTGCCTCCTGGGAGGATTGCGGGTCCCGGCGAGTGAGCAGCATGGCTGTGGACGCGACCACCCCGTCGAACCTGTGACAGGTCCAGCCCAGGACGATCACGCCCACAGCCCCGATGGTATAGATGGCAAGGCGCAGCACAAGCCATTCGCTGCGCCCTCCGGCTGCAATACCACATCCCAACAGCTCCGTCAGGGCTGCTATCGACAACGAAGCAACCGCTGCTGCCACCGCAACCCAGACGAAGCCCCTATGGGATTTCACCGCTGCTCCTCCGAACCGGCCAAAGGCCGGTGGATCAATCCTTCGTTACCGATCCTTCACTGATTAGTACCGTCGCCAGTTCGGCGCCTCCTGCTCATCGAGCTTCTCGACCACCATGCTATCGAGCTTCTTCAACTGCTCGGGGTCGGTCTCGGCGACGATCCGCTCGCGTAGACGCAGCGCCTCGAGATAGGTCGGCCGCATCATGAGCGCGATCTTCAGGTTACACACGGCCTTCTCCATGTCGCCTTCCAGGTAGAACTTGGCGGCCTTGGCATAGGCCGTCTCCGCCATCTTGGCTTTGTCGATGGCCTGTAGAGACTTCAAGGCCCCGGCTTGCTTGAGCCGAATGTCGTCCATGCGATCGCTGGCGTCGGCCTTCGCGGGGTCATCGATGATGTGAGGCGTGAGCAGGACAATCACCTCTTCACGCTGCACGCTGTCGAGTGTTCCCCGGAACAGGGCGCCAACGATCGGCAGGTTACCCAGCACAGGGACCTGCGACTTGGTGACGGTTGTGGAATCGCGGAACAGGCCGCCGATGACGAGCGTTTGCCCGTCCTTGACGAGGATGTTCGTCATGAGCTCTGTTGTCGTTTCGTCAGGAACGCCGGTGGTCTTGTTCAGCTCGCCGGTACTGTCCTTCGGATAAATGGTCATACGGATGTACCCGTTGTCGCCGATATACGGCCTGAAGACCAACTGGGTACCGGTCTGCATGAATTCCACCTGGCCCTCAGTGGCCACACCACCCGTCGAGACCGTGGTGCTCGATCGGTAGCCGAGCTTGCGCCCGATCAACAGCGAGCCTTCCTGCTTGTTGACCGCCAGAATCTTCGGATTGGCCAGCAGGGTCACATCGGTGACCGACTCCAACGCCGTGATGATCGCCTGGACGTTGCCTGCCGAGACGCCCACGGTCAAACCACTCGTGCCCGGCGTGGCAAAGCCGCTTGCCTTTGCGTTTGTGCCGACGCCACCGGTGGGGAGTGGAAGACCGCCCTTGTTGGGATCGCCCACCACAGGGAAACCGCTCAGCAGGTTCCAGTCGATTCCGAATTCCATGCCCTCATTCAACCTCGCGGACATAATCGTCGCTTCGACCAATACCTGCCTCGGTCTCGCATCGACTTCCCGGATGACTGCTTCGGCTCGTTCGACGTTCTCCGGATAATCGAACAGAACGATCATGTCGTTCAGCGCCATGTCGTCTCCGCCGCCGCTGGACGCGCTCAGGCCGCTACCGGTGCCCGAGCTGCCGCTGCTGCCGCTGGATGAGCCGGAGCTGCCTGCCGAAATGGTCTTCTTGGCAGCCGTCGTCATCGTGATCTTCCCTGCGGTGCTCAGCACGGGCTGAACGAGCTTGGAGGCCTCATCGGCGGTGATGTAGTACAGCGTGATGACCTTGTAGACCATCCGCTCCGGGTCTTCCCTGATCTTCTTGAGTTCCTCCGTGGTATACACTTTGACGAAGTCACCGTCCTGCTCGTACTTGAACTTGCTGCCCAGAATGGCGTCGAGCGCCTGCTCGAAGGTGACATTGTAGAGTCTGCTGACTGTCAGAGCGCCATCGACCTGGGAATAGGGGACGATGTTCTTCTTGCAATAGACCGCGAGCAGTCGCAATCCTTCCCGAATGCTCGTGTCTTTCTGAAACGCGATGAACTTGATCAAAACTCCATTGGAGAAGTCCACCTGCGGCTCGTTCGGCTCGGTGACCTGGGCGGCGGGTGCTGCCGCCGGAGCCGCCGCCGTAGCGGGCGCCGCCGCGCCGGCCTGGCCCCAGCATACAGACCCTGCCACGATCACGAGCAGCACGGCGCACAACTGCCGGCCTCTCCATCGAAAACACACGTCACGAATGTTCCTATCCTGTTCCATAACCATACTCCTGCTCTTTCAAATATGCGTTGTGAAGGTAATCAAATCCTGTTATCTCAGATCAAATCAATCAGTTGCTTACTTCCAGATGCTGCATCAGCTTCAGCGTCAATTGTGTTTGGCTACATCTAACAAGCACTGAATCCTCATGGACCTGTAGTACTTCGAATTCGCATGTGTCCGGGCCGTCCCGAACGGTGAGCCGGTCCCCCACCCGATACAATCGGTCGTTGATGAATGCCTGGGGATCGCCGCTCTTGAGAACGGCCTCCAACTTCAGTTTCTGTGCAAGCTTGGCAATGACTTCCTGGGCACGATCGGTAGGGGCTGCGCGTACTTCTGTACCGGGGCTCGACGGCGCCGTACGGGAGTTCTGACGGAAGCACTCCCAGTCCCGTGCCGCGAAGAAATCCCGATTGATGTAATCATTTCGCCCCGGAATGACGGGTAAGGAAAGATAGCTGATTTTCTGCGGGGGCTTCGCCGACGCTGTCTGTGCCTCAGGCGCCCCGGCAGCGGCTTCCACGGACCCGGGTTTCTCCCCGGTGAGGACGCGGAACCACATGAAGGCCATGACGGCCAACAGAGCGATCGCAAAGCCGGTCCGTTTCTTGTCTGCGGCCAGTTGCTCCAGGATCCGGCTGGCCTGCTCCAGCTTGTCGCTTTTGCTACGCACCATGGTTCACGCCTCTCTGCGACGGGCCCGCCTGCTCTGCGGTCTTCTGCGGCGCCTGCAACTGGTAGAAGACGACGGCGTCGGTCTCCATGCTGACCTGGCCCGTGTACTCACTGTCATTCTTCAGCGATACGCTCTCGATGCGCACCAGCCGCTCCATGGCCTGAAAATCGTGGAAAAAGCTGAACAAATCCTTGAGGCTTCCCTTGCAGTTGATGTGGACCGGGACGCAGCCGACGCCGCTCGACTCCACCTCCTGGCCCGGAACCACGACCTGGTCCATCAGACGATGCTTGTCCATGATGCCGGCAATCTCCTTCAGGAACACGCCCGGGGAGGCCGCCCGGGGGATGTAGGCGTCGTAGTGTTCCACGACCTTCTGCACATTCTTCAAACGCAGCTTGAGCGTCGGCAGCTCTTTGCTCTGGGTCGCCGCCGCCTGGATCATGGTCGCCTGTTGGCTTCGTGACATCCGGAGATTCTGCAGCCTCCTGTGTGACGGCATATACCCATAGAAAAGAAAATCGGCGAGGAACAGGAGCGTGATCACGTACACCCACACCTGCTGCCTGCGACCGGGTTTTTTCATCAGATCACTCATCGGCTCTCGCTCTCCTTGCAGTTGGCCAGGTAGCAGACCACTTCAAATTCCGTGGCCTCTGTGGTTTCCGTGGGCTGTGAGGCGGCTGCCTCGGTCGGCGGTTTCGGTGAGTCCTGCGTCCGGCGGGCAGGGATGTGAATCGTGCTGCTGCGCCAGAAGGAGGCATGGACCCGATCGAAGTACACGGAGTCATCCAGCCGGCATACGAGGGCCGCCACGTCAGCGGGACTGACGGCCAGGCCGGTCAGAACGATCCGGAAGCGCACATCGCCCACCAAAGTCTTCTTCAGCGGACCGCCGGGCGCATCGGCAGGACGCACGCCGGCGACGGCTGTGCCCTGCCCCTTGTCCGCGTCGGCCGGCGACTCAGACAGGAATTCCACGCGGCTGAGCACCACGGTCTCCCCAATGATGTGGCTCATTTCCGCCAGCACCGCCCCCATGTCGATCTTCGAATCGATGCGCTCGATCACATCCGCCTTCACGCGTATTTCGTTCAGTTCCTTGGTCACCGTGTTGAACTCGTGGAAGGTGCTTTCGGCTCTGCCCCGCTCATCCTCGAATCGCGCCAGCTCGGCCGTGGCCCGGCTGATCCTGTGTGTAGACACCAGATTGTAGCCGACCATGGCCAGAAAGATCACCGTCAAGGCGGCGTACTGTCGGCGCATGTGCCGTTGATGGCGCTTGCCCTGCTTGTACCACTCTGGGAGAAAGTCTATCTCTCTCATGCCTGCTCACCTTCCAGCACGGGCTCAGGCGCCACATCCGCCGGCTCGTCCGTCGAGGCTTGTGTCTGCTGGCCCTTGAGACTGAGGCCAACCGCCAGAGCCAAGTCTACCGGCGAATGATCCGATTCTTCTGCCTGTTTGGCGGTCCCCAAGTCGAGCCCTCGCAACGGCTCGGCCAGCTCCACCTCGATGGACAGATGCCGCCGCAACACGTCCAGCAGGATCTTCTCATGGGCGCCTCCGCCGGCCACGACCGCCCGCTCCACGCGTTTGCCGCGGAACGTCACCGTATAATAGCGCAGACACAGCGACATCTCCTTGGCCAACTGGTCGGCCGCCGAGACCATCGCATCGGTGATGAGCTGCTGCATGGCCGCATCCGTCGGCGCGTTCCTCTGCGCTCGCAGCCGGAGAGACTCCGCCTCGGAAACGCTCACTTCCAGCTTCGACGCAATCTCCTCATCGAATCGGCTGGCGCCAAACGGCATCTGCTTCGCCAGGCAAAGCTCCCCATTTCGACCGAAGACCACGGTCGTGTACCGCTGCCCAACGTCCATGAAGATGATCGTGCGATGCTTGTCCTCCTCGCGGCGCATGCCTCGCTCGAAGCACCGGAACAGCGCACAGGGTGCCGCATCGATGCCCGCCAGCTCCAGGTGCGCCTCTTCCAGCAGGCCGATGTGAGCCTGGATCGTCCCCGCATCCGCGCCGAACATGATGTACTCGTTCTTGACCTCATCGCCGTCGTGAACGCTGCCGGCGAGCAGGTAATCGATGGTGTCCATCTCCGGATTGAAGTCGAATCGCTGGGCGGCCTCCCGACGCAATGCTTTGTCCGCCTGCTGCGATTCCGTTTCCGTCAGGCGCAGGGACGTGATCCGCAGCTTGTCGCCGGACAGCGCCGAGACGACCTTACGCCCCTTGAATTCGCCATGCGACAGTAATTGCCGTATCGCTGAAACGATGCTGCGACGCGTCTCGTGCTCATCCATCGAGTCGGACAACGTCACGGGGACCCTCCCGAGGGACAGCACTTTCATGCTATCGTTGACATGGGCAAGCTGGATCATCTTGATGCAGCTATGGCCGATGTCCAGCCCGATGGGCAGGATCTTCTGGTTCAGGACTGTCCACTTCGACATCAACATATCAGCCCACTCAGTTCGACACGGAGATGAATCCCGTGACGGGCTCGACGCGCACCGTTTTCGTAACATTCCCGGCTCGCAACGTGACCACGCCGCTGTTCAGCTGAGCAGCCGAGGCACCTCTGTCGCTGAACGGGCTACCCAGGTAGTCGAACGTCACTGTGTTCTTGCCATCAAAATTCGCATCGAGAATATCCACGCGGTCGAGCCGACCGTCGTTCTTGAAGTCAACCACGTACTTGAACCCCTTCTTCACAGGGTGGGCGATGACGTTGCCCGCCTGGTCCAGGACGCGATAGGTCTCCGTCGTCGTGTCAAACTGGACGGAGTACCTTTGCGCCCGGCTGATCGCCATGCTCTTGGCGTATTCCAGATCCGCGGCGATCACGTTCGCCGCCGAGCGGATCTGCAGGCTCCCTGCGGAAGACATCATGGGCACGACAATGGCGGCCGCGATCGAGATGATCACCACGACGATGATGACCTCGATGAGCGTGAATCCGCCATGCGTACTGCGCAAAAGGCAGCGATCGGCATTCCGCCGAACTGCCTCCCGACCGATCTGTACTTGTTTATTCTGGCACATTCCAAGCCCTGCCTTCGTTATCTCTTCGGCCCATCCGGGATGCGTCTTAACCTGCGATCCGGCCGACCGGCGATCCTCCGCCCGGCGGGCACAAGCCCCCCGCCGCCGATCCGCCTCCGCACGCAGGCAGCGTCCGGAAAAGGCATTCCCATTGACCATACAATCATCACATCTTCTACCGTTGCGAACCAAACTCGTTACGACCGTCACAGTTGACCGCCGCCCGCCCGGCCTGACCGAAGGCGCGAACCCCCCCTCGCCCGTGTTCCACCGCCGGATGTCGCCGCAATTTTCTTCGTAAGGATTCCGTGCGACCGGTAAAGCGGTAAACATTCCCGGACCTGTTTCCGGTGATTGCGAGCGAGCTACTGTCTGCGTATGCTTCGGAAGAATGCGCCCGCCGTTGGGCTCCAGTAGGTCTCTGGTGTCGCCCAGACGACAATGGCTGATTTTGCGGGTTCTGCTGTGATGGTTACGTCGGAGCCAGATTCATCAAGCTTCCAATGCGCCAACAGGCCGGACAACCCGTCCCTCGGCGGATAAATATCGCCGCTGCTCAGGGCCACGTTGTAGACTCGGATGTCGTCGATCAGCCCGTCCCAGTACCGGCCAGAGGTGCCAAGGCCGAATGTCAGCCTCTGTATATTGGCAATTGTCCCGGCCAGCGGCCCGGTCTCGTAGCTCGGCACGACAAGCGCGCCGTTGATGTACAGTTGCAGCTTATTCCCGGTCTTCCACACCAGGGCCACATGCTGCCAGTTGGTGGTTTGCGCATTGGAGCCGCTTTCCACCCGTGCGACGCCGGCACTGGTGCCGATCGTCGCCGTGATGCAGTTGCCTGCCCCTCCGGATGCTCCCACCCCGCTGTACTCCAGAGAGAGGCAACTGGCCGCGCCCAGTGGATCGAAGGTGCCCAATACACCGTGGTCCTCCTGGACCCTGTCCGATTTCACCCAGCAAGAGATGGTGATGGCGGACAGGCCGTTCAGGTACGTCCCTGCCAGCGTCTCGTCCAGTCTGTCATCCACGCCGTCGAATTCCAGCGCCCCACCGCTTTGGCCACCCGCTGTCTGCCAGATCGGAGCGCCAAACACGACACAATCGTGGTTGCCGCCCTCGGAGTCGCAAGCGGTTTCCAGAAGCGCCTTGCGTGTGAACAGAGCACCGAGCACGCTGACGCCGCTCGCGGCGGCGCTGATCTTGACATTGCCCTCATCAACGACGGCCAGACCCTCGACAGTAAAGCCATCGATCTCTTCCACCGTCAGATCGCCGCGCACGTACAGCGCGGGCAGATTCTTGGCGGCGGTGATGCGATCGCCGTTTCCTGCGATGGTGAGACTTCCGTCAACCAGGAGCATGCCGTCGATGGCGACGTTGTTGCCGAGGACCAGGTTTCCCGAGCATCGCCACACGCGTGCCGGCGTGTACGTGGCCTCTGCCACCAGGCCGGGACCGATAGAGACTTCGGCGTAGTCCGGATTGACGTATGTGCTTGTCACCGGAGGCCAGACGAGCGACAGATCGGTCGTCACTTTGTGATGGCCGGAGATAGGACCCGTCAGCAGTTTCGAGAAGACGTCCCCGTGGATGGCACCGAGATTCGTGACGGCATCCCCGCAATAAAGGTCCCCCTGCAAAACGTAGCGCGGCCGAAAGATCAGATCGGCGCCGGTCCACAGTGCGATATACGGGTCCAGGCGGAGGTCGGCCAACAGCCGGCTGCGCCCGGTCTTCTCCGCATTCCGCATCCGATACGCCTCACACGTGATCTGATACGTGCAGCGGTCCGTCGGATCGCGCGTCACGCTGACATCATAGTAGTCGTCGCTGTCCGCCATGATTTGCTGCCCCGTCGCTCCGGACCAGTAGTCCGAAGGGACATCCTGGGGCTCGAGGAGCAGGCCCCGGGCGTGCTCCAGACCGGAATCCGCCAATTGGTCCATCTGTGCGCGCAGCAGCATATTCCGCCCACAGGCCAATTCTGTGTCGGACCGGCTCACGAAACCGAGAGAGAGAATCGATATGGCCATAATAACGAACAGAACCACGAGAAGAGCTATGCCCCGCTCATGGCGATGTTCTCTCGTCTTCCCATGGACATCAATCATCGTCACTGACAAGCTCATCTCCTGCATCGTTCAGCCGGTTTCCGGCCCAGGCCCGCAACGCCTCGCTGATCTCATATCGATGGGTCGCGCCGTTCTCGGCCAGGCTCAGCGAAATGGAGAGCAGCTTCGTCTTCGTGAACGGCGGGGCCGCGTCAAAACGAAACTGGACGTTCCCACACTCCGGGATCAACGGGACATAGGTCTCGGCGTATTGGGAGATCAGCGAGGCCTTCGTCGTCGGCGCCGCCAGCGATTGCAGCGTGATCGGAGCCGGATCGGTCGGGGCAAACTGGCACAGTCGCAGCATGTTGGAATTATCGCCCGCTTCGATATAGACCAGCTCGCCGATGTTGATCTTGCCGTCGTTGTTGCTGTCGGCCTGCCAGATGGCCACGTCGTGGCCGGGAGCGGCACAGATCAGCTTACAGGTGCGGACCAGCTCTGCAATCCGCAGCCGGGCCTGGCGCAGTTGCGCCTGCTTGAGGAAAGTATCCTCGCTGACCCGGCTGGCGCTGCTCATCGCATACGCCAGTGTGGCCACGGCCGACAGGATCACGCTCGTCACGACCAGGGCCACCAAAAGCTCGGCCAGGGTGAACGCCTTCTCGGTTCTCGAAGTCTTCATCATCTGTGGTTCTCTAGATCCAGATCTGACACTTGCGTTTGGATTCGGAATCCACAGGGCGACTCAGGCGGCCGCCCTGGTCAAGCCGGACGATTTCACTTGCTAATCAAACGGTTGATGGTCGCTATTTGCTGTCCTCGATACCACACCTGTACCCTGGCGAAAATGAAGTTGGGCACGGCCTTGTCCCCTTGCTGTGGTACCATGATATACATAGAAAACACGTCTCTGCTGAAATTTGCGTAGATTGGATCCGTGAATGTGGTGATGCCGCTTGCGTCCTTGACCTGCCCCTGGAGTTCGGCGTAATTGTATTTGCCGACGATCTGATTGAACGGTGTGGAGACCACCTGCTCCAGCAGATCATCGGCCAGGCCGGCCCCCAGGGTCTTGTGCAAACCTTCCGCCTGGACGGAGGCGCCGCTGACAAACGGCAGCAGCACGCCCGCGGCGGCCATGCCCAAAATGACCATGGCCAGCATGGCCTCGGGTAACGAGAAACCATGCCGGCTATGGCTTTGGCTCTTGACTCTGTTAATAGTCATAGTAAGCCGTTCCACCGGAGTCTGTGCCCGTGTTGTCGGGTCGCACCTCTCCGGTCTGGGGTTTGCAGATCCACCCGTGACTGTTATCCGCGGCGGCGGGAAAGGCTTGACCATTGGCAAGCGTCTCTACCGTATCCTTCAGATTGAACGGATTTACGGGTATTCGAGACAAGTAAGGCCCATAGGGAAAGCCGGCCGTGCCGACGGCCGCCGTCTGGCCCGTGGTCTTGCTTGATAACATTGCCTGGTCTGTGAACGCATCGCCGGTCGGCGCCCCTGCCGTATCCCCATTCGGATAGCCCGGCGAAGCCTCCAGATGCTGGCTCTGATAGATCAGAATGAATCGGCGCAGCAAACCCACGTCGAAAGCCAGCGCACTTTCCTTGGCCATCGTGGTGCCCTTGGTCAGGGATGGAAGCACGATAGCAGCCAGGACGGCAAGCAAGACCACCACAATCATGATCTCTATCATCGTGAAGGCTCTTGCTCGTATCATCACTGACCCTTTCTATGGTTGTCGATTTGCTATTCAGCAAAAGGGCTGACCGGCTTTGGGCAATCGCCTGGAGCACGGTCAGCCCTGGTTTTTCCCACCTTACGGCCGCGCTGCGTTTGACACTGGAACGTTCAGACGCACGCGTTCACGCCGTATGATCGCTTAGTAAGTGTCGTGTGCCGTGTCATCCGCGCGGAAGTCACCGGTGCCGGTCGCGAAGTGCCACCCCATGTTGCCACCGCCAAGACCTGCGTTGTCCGTTTCCACCTCGACCGTATTCAGGTCGTTGAACGGGTTCTTCGGCATGGACTGCAGATAGGGACCGTAAATCTCGCCCGTCGTGGCGAGTGCACCATTCAGGTCGGTCGTCATCGTCAGGGCCTGGATGAACGTGACGCCGGAAACCACTCCCGGCATATTGTCGTTGTGCTGCACCTTGTACAGCTCGATCTGCGACCGGACGGTCTGCAGGTCGCTGCACAGAGACGACAGCTTGGCCTCGGTGCTCGCCTCGGTGAATTGCGGGATCACGATCGCCGCAAGAATGCCCAGAATGACCACGACAATAAGGATTTCAACCAATGTGAAGCCGCGTTGTGCCTTCATGTTCCTTACCTCCTCAGTGAGAGAGATGCATTTGCAAAACGAATTCATGCATAAGGGTTAGATTGTTTTCTCAAAGAACTGTATCGACCGAATCGATACGCCACTTAACTGCTGCGATTTGTGTGACCCGTGGGCCCTCCAAAACGACGGAAGAACGATACGAACCCGACCCCAGCTACATCATCAATTGTTGTTTCTTGCAGTACTTTGGAGCCAGTAAGTTGCCGCCGGAACGTGCCGGACGGCGCTATCTGCGGCTCCTGCTCAGTCCAAGGAAAGCATAGGAAACGCCGGCCGATGTGCAAAACGCCCACGCAGAAAATTCTTGATCTTTCGACCGACCGGCCCGGCTCAGAGAGTGATATAGGCGGGGAGATTCCGCAGGCGGATGGTTCGTGAGTGTGCCCCCGCGTGGGCCAGATCGATGCGGATGCAGTCGATATTGCGGATGGCGGCCTCGATTTTATCCGCCCATTCGATGAGAACGACGGATTGTGGATAGCACAAATCATCGAAGCCGAGCATCTCAAACTCGGCGAGGGACTTGAGACGATAGGCGTCGATGTGGTAGAGATCGAGCCGGCCTTTATACTCGTTGACGATGACGAATGTAGGGCTGGTGACGCTGCGGAGGTCCTCGGCGCCGGCCCCGGCGGCAATCCCCTTGATCAGGAGCGTTTTTCCGCTGCCCAGGGGGCCGCAGATGGCGAATACCTCGCCGCCCTTGAGTTGGCTGCCGATCCTGCGGCCCAGCTCAATCGTTTCCTCCGGCGACTTCGATGTGATCGTCAAATCCATTGAATGTCATTGCGAGCGCGGCGAAGCAATCTCCTGGTTCTACAATTCATATTATCGCGAATCCTTCTGCCCCGGCAGGCCAAGCTGGGCCGGATAATAATAGGCCATTGTCTGCGCGACCACGCCCATGCGATACTGGCGATCCTCCAGAAGGCACGGCCGGCGGTCCTGGCTCGGAATCGTCGTCGAGTAAATGCGCAGCTCCCCCGGCAGACACGTGATCGCCTCCTCGCGGTAATCGCCAAGGCAGTCCATCACCGCGATCACGCGCCCGTCCACCGGCTGGAGGGCCCGGCCATGCCAGTCCTGAATCGCTTTGCCGGTGATGACTTCTTTCTGCGGGTCGGCATCCCACCACAGCGGACGAGGGCTCAGGGATTCCTTCTCGCTGAATTCGATCAGCTTGCCCGAAGCGCTGTACAACCACCGTCTGGGAAAGTCGCGTTCGCCCGCGAGAACCTCCATGCCAGGATGCTCGGCGAGCACGTCGGCGGCCATGCCCTGGTTATGAAGGTGGAATGTCGGCTCCTTGTGGGTCCAGAGTTTTCGCCCCGTCGCGGCATCCACGACGCACATGCCGTCGGTCTTCTGTTCCGACTCGAAGCCGTAGAAGACTTCCAGCCCGGGATTATCCAGGTCGATATCCGCCACGTAGCAAATATCGGGGTGGCCCATCTCCAGGCTCCAGAGCCCCTTGCCCGTGTCATCGAGAACGGCCGCGCCGATGACAAGCTCGTCGCGCCCGTCGCGGTCCACGTCCGCCGCGATCAAGCCGTGAGAGCCCTGGCCGGAGTACTTCTTCTGCTCCTGCGTCGAGTCCCAGTACCAGATCTTGTTGAAGTCCTTGTCCAGAGCCTCCGTCTTGATGATCTGGTAGGTCCCCCGCTGCATGATCAGCGACGGCGTCTTGCCGTCGAGATAAGCGACGGCGAGAGAGTTGCGGCAGTAGTAATTGTAGTCGGTGAATCCCTCCTTGCTCAGCCACGGTGTTTTGGCGACCACCCGGCCGGTCTGGCCGTCCAGTTTCACCAGGTACTCGGGGCCCGTTTGCACGAGTCCCTTCTCGTCGCGAGGATCGCCCTCCCCTGCCTTGCAGTACACTTCGGCCTTCCCATCACCGTCGATATCATAGACGACCCAGGGCGAGTACCAGATTCCGGCCTCGATGGACCAGCCCATGTCATAGCGCCACATCATCGTGCCGTCGAGCCGATACGCCTCGATCTTATACGTCGTGGTGCTCCGCTTCCAATAGCCGGGCTGCTGGTACGGGTCTGTGTTGAAATCCGGCTGCTTGATCAGGAACTCCAGCGACCCGTCGCCGTCCAGATCGCCGATGCCCACCTTCTGGAAATCATAATTGCCATCGAGAGCGATTCGCAGATACAGTTTCGGCGAGTCCGACAGGGTGACACGGGTCACCGCATCAGGCTTGAGAGAACACTGTCCGCCGCTACACCTGTAAAGCTCATACACCCCGATTTTCACCGGATTCTTGTCGAGAAAGCAGGTCGGCCGGTTTTCCTGATCGGCGAGCCACGCGCGCGGCGCGCCGGGCACCTGACCATCCATGCGAGCGATCTTAAAGGCGATATCCGCCGGGTCCTCCCCGAGCAGTCGCCAACTTAGAAAGACCGAGCCATCATCGCGTTGAAGTGCAATGAATCCGCGATCCAACTTCTCCGTCGCGCCCGTCATTGCGACTTGGACCAGCAGGATCGCCGCCGCGATTGCTGTTTGCTTTCTCATCGTTCAACCTCAGGACCGGTCGCCGGCTCACGTCCGCCTTTGCAGGTGCTCGTAGCCGTGCGGCTCCAGGTCATTCATCCGCCCGTCAGCCATTCGAATCTGCATCCGTCCCGTATTCGTGATGGCGCCGATTCTGGTGATTGGCACGGGATCGTCCCACGCCTGCTTGAGCTTCTCCCACTGCTCGGCCGCGAGCGTGAAAAGCAGCTCGAAGTCCTCGCCATCGTTCAGCGCGGCACTCAGCGGGTCGGCCGCCAGTTTCGCACCCTGTGAGATCGGGATGGCCGCCGCATCGACCAGGGCCCCGACGCCGCTCTGGTTGCAGATGCGGTTCAAATCGCTGCTGAGCCCGTCGCTCAGGTCCATCATCGCGTGCAGGGTGACACGCGCCGTGATCTTCAATGCCTCCCGCACACGCGGCTCAAATTCAAGGTGCCTGCCCCGGCCGGAGCCTCCCAGCGAGCCGGTCACGCAGATCGCATCGCCGATCTTCGCGCCGTTGCGACGAACCGGCGGACTGTTGCCCGGCCTGCTCAGCATGGAAACGCAGATCGCGAAGGGCTCGTGCCCCCGCCACGACGTGATGTCGCCGCCTACGAGCGGACAATCGTACTTGTCGGCGGCGAGCATGATGCCCGCGTGCAACTCCTTCAACTGCTGCTCGCTGAAACCTGCCGGAAGAGCGACCGCCGCGACCGCCGCCAGCGGAATCGTCGCCATCGCCGCACAATCGCTCAGGCTGGCCGCCATCGACTTGTAGCCCACCTGCTGCAAGGTCGCGGTTCGCAGGTCGAAGTGCGTGCCGTCGAGGAGCATGTCCGTCGTGATGAGAACGGACGCCCCCTGCCCTACGGCGATCTGCGCCATGTCGTCGCCGATGCCAATCAGAATCGTGGCGGCCGACAAATGCCGTTGGCGAGCGAACCAACCTGTGATTTCGTCCTCTGTCGGACTCATTGCTCTGTCAGGTGCCTGTTCCAGAATTCCAATTGCTGTCGCGCCTGCTCCGGTCCGGCGGCGCCGGCAGAGACATACCGCCTCACCACGTTCCAAGCACCAAGGTGCTCGTACACATCGTTGTCAATGGCCGCCGAGCAGTCCTTGAACTCGCTCAGAGAGATCTCGGCGAGCGACTTTCCCTCTTTTTCGCAGCGGGCCACGAGCGCCCCGACGATGCCGTGGGCCTTGCGAAACGGAATCCCCCTGCTCACGAGGTACTCGGCCAGGGCGGTGGCGTCAAGATATCCGCCGTCGAGTCCGGCGGCGATCTGGCCGGTATTGAACGCCGTGTGCGAGACGACCGCCGCGGCAATGTCGAGCGACTTCTCCATCGTGTCGGCGGTGGAGAACACATGAATCTTGTCCTCCTGCAGGTCGCGATTATAGCCGGTGGGCTGACCCTTGAGGATCGTGAGCATGGCCATCAGCGCCCCGTACACGCTGCCGGTCTTGGCCCGCATCAGCTCCAGCACGTCCGGATTGCGTTTCTGCGGCATCATGCTCGACGAAGTGCAGAAGGCATCAGCGATTTGGATAAACGCAAACTCATTCGTGGAGAAGATGATCCAGTCCTCGGCGAACCGGGACAGGTGCGTCGTGACAAGGGCGCAGTCGAAGATGAACTCCGCACAAAAGTCCCTATCACTGACGGCGTCGATGCTGTTGTAAACGATGTCCGTAAAGCCGAGCTGCTGACTCGTGCTCTCCCGGTCGATGGCCAGCGTGGAGCCGGCGATGGCCCCGGCGCCGAGCGGCGAGGCGTTCAGCAGGAGCCGGCAATTTCTCAGACGCACGGAATCCCGTTCGAGCTGCTCGACGAAACTCAGCAGGTACGCCGCAATGACAATCGGCTGGGCCCTCTGCATGTGGGTGTAAGCTGGCATCAAATCTTCAACATGCCTGCCCGCCAGTTGCACAAACGCCTTTTGGAGAGCGACAACTTTAGCTTGCAGGATTTGGATCTCATCGCGGAGCCACAGCCGGATGTCGGTGGCGACCTGGTCGTTGCGGCTTCGGCCCGTATGCAGCTTCTGGCCCGGCTCGCCGATCCTTGCGATCAACGCCGCCTCGATGGCCATGTGGATGTCCTCACAGGCCGTATCGAACTTGAACCGCCCCGCCTCGATGTCCTCGCTGATCGCGACCAGACCGTCCTTGATCGCCTTGAGCTCGACCTGCGTGATGAACTTCTGCTGGGCAAGCATGGTCGCGTGGGCAATCGAGCCGACGATGTCGTACTTATAGAGCCTCTTGTCGTAAGACAGTGACTCGACATAGTCCATCGTCAGCTCATCGGGCTTTGCCGCCAAGCGTTTCTCCCAGCTTCTCTGTGTATCGGTCATGTCTGCTGCTCCGGAAATCGTTTCCACACCCGGGCCTGTGGCCGTCCCCTCAGCCCGGCCCCCGTACGATAGCCCAAACCCCTCCGCCCGTCAACCAAAACCCCCGCTGAGGTCGAACTGGGATGCGGTCGGCATTCGGTGGCGAATTCAGGCCGCAAAGTAGGGCGCGCGTCCTCGCTCGCCCCCTTGTCGTGCGTCTTCGCACGACGATTCGAGCCATGGCGAGTCCTCACAATGGGCGAGCGAGGACGCTCACCCTACAAAAGCCGTCGGGACCGCCACCGTATTCCGACCGCACCCTCGAACTAACGCCGCTTGCAATCCGCGCCGCGATGGCGTATCCTGCCCCGGTCGATGGGGCTCTCCATCGGCGGGCCGGAGCGGAATTGAGATCGGAAGGTGAGTAGATGGGTTCGCTTCTTATCACGAATTGCAGACTGTATGACAGCGAAGAGACAGGCGCGAGGTCTTGCGTCCTGGTCCGCGATGGCAAGATTGTGCGTGTCGCGTCTGCTGGCACGCGCGTCAAGGCGGATGAGGTGCTGGATGCGCAGGGGCGTATCCTCGCGCCGGGGTTGATCGATGTGCATATTCAGGGGGCCGGGGGCGCGGATGTGCTCGACGCGACGCCGGAGGCGCTGGCGACGATCTCCCGGACCTGTGCGCGGTTCGGCGTGACGGGGTTCCTCGCGACGACGGTGCATAAGCCAGGACAGAACAATCGGCATTTGAAGGTGGCTGCCGAATGCACCGGCCGCGACCTTGGCGGGGCTCATCTGCTCGGCACACACTTGGAGGGGCCCTTCATTTCCTTCGAGAAGAAGGGTATGATTCAGCCCTTGTGCCTGACGCAACCCTCGCCGGGAGTTCTGGAGGACATTTATGGCCTGCTTGGCGACAGCCTCAGGATGATGACCATCGCGCCGGAACTGCCGGGAAGCGTGGAAATCATCAAGACTCTCGTGAGTCGCGGAGCAATTGCCTCTTTCGGGCACTCGAGGGCGACGTATGATGAGACGATCCGCGGCTTTGACGCGGGCATCACGCACGTCACTCACCTGTTCAATGCGATGCCCTCGCTGCACCATCGCGACCCGGGCCCGCTGACGGCGATCTTCGAGCGGCCGGATGTCACGTGCCAGGTTATCACGGACGGCGTACACAGCCACCCTTCCGTTGTGAGACTCGCCTATCGCGAGGTCGGTCCCGAGCGATTCGTCACGATCACGGACGGCATGCAAGCCATGGGTCTGCCCGACGGCCGATACGTCTATAACGGCATCGAGTACGAGTCGAAGGACGGCGCCGCCCGATATCACAATGGCACGCTGATCGGGACGGCGCTGGGGTTGAACCAGATGCTGGCCCGCCTTGTCCGATTCACCGGCTGTGCCACATCCACGGCGATCAAAACGGTAACGGAGAATGCCGCCAGAATCCTGGGGCTCAAACAGACGAAAGGCTCGATATCGACCGGCAAGGACGCGGACTTGGTGATCCTCAACGACGATTTCTCCGTACACGCCACAATTGTCACCGGCCGGCTGGTATATCATACCGACTGAACCTGAACTCTTTCGCGGCTTGGCACAAACATCCGGGTGGCATCGTCAAGCGAAGCTTGGCGATGGTCTTCTCAGAACCGGGTCAAACCATCGCCAATGCCTACGGCCTTGACGATGCCACCCGGAGATACGACATTCCCAGAAGGAATGAACCTCAGAACTGATAAGATCGGCGCGCGCGACCGGACTGTCGGCGCTGCGCCTTGCCCGATCTGGAAAGGTCACGCTATAGGGAGTCGAGGGCCTCGGCGAGGATTGACAGGGCTTGATCGATGTCGCCGGCCGTTATGCCGTAATGCGTGACGGCACGAAGACGGTTCGGGCCGACGCTCAGGATCCTCAATCCGCGGCGGGCGGCTTCCCTCGCAAGCTCCTCGGCGTATGGCTTGTCCCGAAGCAGGTCGAAGTAGACGATATCCGTCTGAACGCGGGCGGGGTCGATGGACAGGCCCTCGATGCCGATGATGCCCACGGCCAGACGCCTGGCGTTGTCGTGGTCCTCCTGGAGCCTGTCGACCATCTGGGTCAACGCGACGATGCCGGCGGCGGCGATGATACCGGCCTGGCGCATGCCGCCTCCGAGGAGCTTGCGGGTGCGGCGTGCCTCGGCGATGAACTCTTTCGATCCGCAGAGCAGAGAGCCGACCGGTGCGGCCAGACCCTTGGACAGGCAGAAGCTGACCGAATCCGCGTCGCGCGTCAGTTCTCTCACGCCGACGCCCAGTGCGACCGCGGCATTGAAGATCCGCGCGCCGTCGAGGTGCAGGGCGAGACCGCGACGCCTCGCCAGACCGCCGACTTGGATCATATACTCGGGGGTGAGCGCGGCTCCGTAACAGCGGTTGTGCGTGTTCTCCAAGCAGATCAGGCGGGTCCGCGGGAAGTGGACGTTGTCCGAGCGGATGGCCGCCTCGATGTCCTGGAGGCGCAGTGTCCCATCCGGCTGGTTGGGCACGGTGCGGGGATGAATGCCGCCCAACGCGGCCGTGCCACCCGCCTCGTATATGAAACTATGGCACAGATCGCCGAGGATGACTTCGCTGCCTCGGCCGCAGTGCGTCAGGATCGAGACGGCGTTGCCCATCGTTCCGCTGACCACGAGCAGCGCCGCCTCTTTGCCGACTCGCTCGGCGGCCATCTGCTCGAGCCGGTTGACCGTCGGGTCCTCGCCGAACACGTCATCGCCAAGCTCGGCACGGTAGATCGCTTCCCGCATCTCAGGCGACGGAAGTGTGACAGTATCACTTCGCAGATCGATTGTCTTCATGCCGTATTCTCTGCTCCAAAAGGGTCAGCCTGCCGGCCCGTCGCCGCCGGCTCATGCCATAAAGTAACCCGCCCGTCCGTGCTCGTCAACGGCAGAACCGAACCGGACGTTGTGAGTAAGAGATGCACAGCGACCGTCATTTTGCTTTTGGCTTGATGCTGTTGAGAGCGTATTATGCAGCGTATATGGTCGTACTGAAGTTCGTCTACATAATCGGCGGGGTTCTCTTTGTTGTGTCGATGATCGCGCACATCTACGTCAGGCTCTACCTGCGGCCGAAAAACGACTCTGAACTGGACGACTATTACTATGAACTCGAAGACCTGCATCCAGGCTATGCGCGATATACAAAATGGTTGCGTATCACCACCGGCGGTGTAGCTCTTGGAGTCCTGCTGCTGTTCCTGATACTTGTGCTCTGAAGTGATGGCGCAAACCAAAAGGTTGAGCGACCTCCTCAGTCGTCAACCTTGTGCTTTTTCATTGCCCCGTATACCGGAAGATCGTCAATGCCCCGCTCATCCCTGTGGGCAGACTTCGTGCAAAACCTGCAAAGCTATTCAAAGGCGATTCCCAAACCGATCCTGGCGTCCTCCAGCGTGCCCTGGCGGTCCACCCGAACAACACGACCCCTCTTGATGCGAGCATACTGCCCCTTTTCCTTCGCAAGGGCATCTGTTCTCGGGAAGTTCAGCTCGACGATGCTGCCGGGGCGGACAGGCGTGGTCATGGGTACCGTGATGAAGACACCTACCCTGCTGATATTGGCGCTGCGGCCGTTGAAGAACCGGCCCGCCTCGGGTACCCACAGGCTGACCGGCCATGCAAGATTCGTCCGCTGTTCCTTGCGCTGCTCTGCCGTTGCCGTCTCCATAGTCTGGATCTCCTTCTACCAGTGATTTATCCTGGTGCGGATATCGGCAGACGGAGCGGGGCCGGCTTAACACCGTGAGCAGAAAAGTACGCGTCCTCGAACGGGCGCCGGCGCCGGCGACGTATCATATTCGCCACCGGTGCTTTTATTGGGCGGCAACAAACGTGTTGGGCGGGCTTGGGGGCTGCATCTTGAAAAACTTGTTTGCAGGCGTCCATATCGGACGCACGGGGCAGCGACAGAGGATATTCCGTCAATGCGCCAGTCGTGCAATCAGCATGAAGCTATGCGTTATCCAGCCGCCCCGACCTTAGCTCGCCGGTCATCGGATATTGTGTGCCTGCGCAACTTGCAGCGCCAGCGCGGTTCGTGTATCGTAAGGACTATGGCAGCCAAAGTCGTTACTATTGCCGGTCAGCCGGGAGATCTCGACCGCATCAAAGAGGCCGCACAGATCGTCGATGCGGGCGGACTGGTCGCTTTCCCCACGGAGACGGTATATGGCATCGCGTGCCGGGCGAAACGAGAGCCGCTAGCGCGACTCGACCAGGTGAAAGGAAGAGCCGCAGAAAAGCACTACACGCTGCATATCGGGCAGATCGACGAGTACCGGCGGTACGCTCCGCGAGTCGGTCTACGCGCCGAGAAACTCGTGCGTCGGGCCTGGCCCGGGCCGCTGACGCTGGTATTCGGGTTGAACGACCCAGACCTCAGCGAGAAAAGGGAGCGAATCGACAGCGAAGCATTCGAAGCGCTCTACAAGAACAACTCCATCGGTATCCGCTGCCCCGATCACGCAGTGGCCTCGCTGCTGCTGCGTGCCGCGGAGCACCCTGTTGTCGCTCCGAGCGCGAACCCCGCCGGCAAAGAGCCGGCCACAAGCGCCGAGCAGGTTCTTGCAGAACTGTCCGACCAGATCGACGTGGTCCTCGACGGCGGTCCCTGCAAGTACGGCCGAAGCAGCACCGTGGCCAGCGTCGATTCTCATGGCGTCGAGGTGCTTCGACAGGGCGTCTATTCCCAGTCGGACCTGAACGCAATGTCGCAGGTGACCATCCTGTTCGTCTGCACCGGCAACACCTGCCGCAGTCCCATGGCCGAACGACTGTTCCGCAAATACCTCGCGGAAAAAATCGGGTGCAACGTTGACGAACTGGAGCAGGCAGGGTATAAGGTCGTGTCCGCAGGCACGATGGACTTGGCTGGTATGCCCGCCAGTGCCGAGGCAATGTTGGCATGCGAACAGAAGGGAATTGATCTGACTGACCATACAAGCCGGCGGTTGACACGGTCGCTCGTCGAGGCCAGCGATCTGATCTTTGGCATGGCTCAGTCCCATTGCGAGCATGTCATGTTCCTTTCTCCGGATGCCGAAGGCAAGTGCGTGCTGCTGGCAGGCGACGAGGAGATCCCGGATCCGGTGGGCCGGTCGCAGGAGTATTTCAATAATTGTGCCAACGTCATCGATGCCGCGGTGAAAGCAAGGGTTCGCGAGCTGGCACTATGAGAATTGCAGTTGGAAGTGATCATCGAGGATTCGATGCGAAACAGGTGGTCAAGGCCCTGATCGTTCAGATGGGCCATGAGTGCACTGACTTCGGGACCGACGGAACGAGCCCCGTGGACTATCCGGACCTTGCGTACGTCGTGGGCAGAGCCGTCTCACAGAAGCAGGCGGATCGGGCTGTGCTCATCTGCGCCACCGGATTGGGCATGAGCATCGCCGCCAACAAGGTCAAGGGAATCCGGGCCGCCTTGTGCCACGACGAGCTCAGCGCGAGGATCGCGAGAGATCATAACGACTCGAACATCTTGTGCCTTTCCGGAGACCAGATTGGCGAGGTGCTCCTGCGCAAGATCGTGGAAGCCTGGATCAACACGGACTTTCGGGGCGGACGCCACCAGCGACGCGTCAACAAGATCACCGCGATCGAGGAGGGTCGGGACCCCCGCCAGGTGACTAACGGCTGACGCGGGCGGACTCAGCAGAAATGGCGTGGCTGCCAGCGCTCCAGCAAGTCAGTAAGTTCCGGTACGCTGATGAGACGAGACAGCGGAAGGCTTCGACTCGGATATCTCGCAGACCCACTTGGCATCCGGCGTCGCACCTTGCCGCACACGCTCTTCACAGAGTTGATCCAGAGACGACAGCGTCTGTTGCAGCCGCTCCACGTAACGGCGACGCTCTTCCGCTGTAATGTCGCGGGGAACCTGGAACGGCTCTGCAAAAGCCACGTGGACGCGGCCAAACGGCTTGACAACGATGAAGCGGTCCCAGCTCTTGAGCAGTCTCTTGCGGGTCGCGTCGTAACTGACGGGAATGATCCTTGCGCCGGTGAGCTGCGCCAGCTTGACGATTCCCTCGCTCACCGTGGAGACGGGCCCCCGCGGGCCATCAGGGGTGATCGCCAGGTTGTAGCCGCCGGCTGCCTTTGTCGCCAGCTCGCGAATCGCCTTCTGTGCGCCCCGGCTTGTGGAGCCTCTGACGGCGTCTTGGCGGAGTTTGCGGGCGAGCGCCGCCCCATAGTCGCCATCCTTGCTCATGCTCACAAGGGCCGAGACCCGGCACCTGACGCCGCTGCGGATGTAGTAGTATACGAGGTAGAAGAGCCGGCTGTGCCAGAACACGAAGATGTTGTTTCCCCGCTCGACGTATGTGTCAAAGACGTCCCGCCCCGTCACCGTCATGCGGTTGAGGCTACAGGCGAGCCTCAGGAACACGACAAACAGATGCGCGAACAGCTTGGTTAGGAACTCATGCATAATCAAGATTCGTACAGCGCGGATAGACTTGCGCTGAGCAGCTCAGGCGTCCCGCTGGCACAACAGGACGACCATTCCTTCATCGCCCACCCCCACTGACACGCACCCATTCAGCCACGCCCAGCTGGCGGATCTGTGCCCATAGACTCCCCGCCCTGTATTCCGGCCCGCATGTACACACCGATCTCGGCGCCATCGTGGGGTATTCCCCCAGCTACGCCGGCCAGATGCCTCTCTGGTCCACCCAGCCGCGACGGCTCACTCAAGCTTCTGCTGCAGTTGCTGCAATACGGAACGAATCGTTTTCATCTGATCCTGCAGCTCGACCATCTGCTGCGTCTGGGTCTTCAACTTGTCGGTGAGCTGGTCGATCTTCGCCTGGGCGCTGACGGCGTCGGCACATGCCGCGTCGCGCGCCTTGGTCAGCGTCGTGACTTGCGTCTGCAACTGGTCCCGTGACGCCGTCAACTCATCCACGCGCTGCTGGAGCTGCTTGCTCGTCGCGCTCAACTCATCGCGCGATCGAGTCAGGTTCTGCAGTTGGCTTTGGAACGCACTGTTGGCTTCCGTCGTCTTGGCCAGCTTGGACTCGGCCTCATCGAGGCCCTTCTTGAGATTCTGGACATCCTGCTGGAAAAGATCTCTCTCATTCCTGGTCTTTTCGAGCGTGACCTGGAGCTGTTCGACCTGGCCTTTCAACTCGGTCGTTTTGTCAGGCGTGCCACCACAGCCCCCCAAAGCCAGCAATCCAATTGCCACAATGGTCCCTAAGGCTACCCACATCCTTTCCATCCGTACCTCCTTTCCGGTTTGACACGGCCAAACCGAACTCCTGAACCACACGCCGGCTGCCAGGCCGGCCCGAGCGCAACTGCGCGACGTTTCCATTCGTCCTTTGACACTCGACCAACATACAGCCGACATTACGGCAGGTCAAGCGCGTAGTCCCCGGGAACGAGAAATCACGAAACGATTCTATCGTGGTCCGCGACACCAGGTGCGGTCCTGCTCAAAAAGCTCCTGTTCTCGCCGACGGAGATGCGGAGTCAGAGACCCTCCCACGTTGCGGGTCGCGACACGCAGTGAGTCGCTCAGGGACATTCCGATCAGACCTTTGCCGTGGAGGAGCTTCGACGGGCAGCTCCGGGCCGGCCCGTGCTCGTGATCCGCGTGGGCGCTCGTTTCTGGCTCTTGACAGCACTCGCGGTCCCCACCGATCGCCATTTGCGATACCGGCTTTCCAGCAGGTCTTCGATACTGACGCGTTTCAGCTCGGCGAGCGTCTTGGCGATATACGTTTCGACGCTGTACACGGTGTCATGCACGTTGCGATGGGCCCCGCCGACGGGTTCCGGGATGATGGCATCGACCAGACCAAGCTTGTGCAAGTCCTTGCTGGTCAACTTCAGCGCCTGGGCGGCGTCCGGGGCCTGGGAACCGTCCCGCCACAGGATGGCCGCACACCCCTCCGGCGAAATAACGGAGTAGTAGGCAAATTCGAGCATAGCTAGGCGGTCTCCTACCGCGATGCCCAGGGCGCCGCCGGAACCCCCCTCCCCGATGCAGATGCAGATGATGGGGGTCTTCAGGCGGGACATCTCCGTCAGATTGACCGCGATGGCCTGGGCCTGCCCCCGTTCCTCGGCACCGATGCCTGGATAGGCGCCGGGCGTGTCGATCAGCGTGATGATCGGCAGGCCGTGCTTCTCCGCGAATTTCATCTTCGCCAGCGCCTTGCGGTAGCCTTCCGGATTCGGGCATCCGAAATTGCAGGCGACCTTTTCCTTGATCGTCTTGCCCTTGTTCTGCCCGACGATGAGCACCCTGTTCCTGGCGATCTGGCCGATGCCGGTGATGATGGCACGATCATCGCCAAAGCAGCGGTCTCCGTGCAGCTCCCGGAAGTCCTTGACCATGAGATTCAGGTAGTCGGTGAGGATGGGCCGTTGGGGGTGCCGGGCGACCTGCACGGTCTGCCACGCCGTCAGGTTGGAGTAAACTCGCTTCAGTTCGGCGATTCTCTCCTTCTCAAGACGGCGGATCTCGACGGAGTAGTCGATCCCCTTCTTGGCGCTCACGCCGCGAAGCTCATCGACCTGCCGCTCCAAATCTGCAACTCTCTGCTCGAAGTCCAAGTAACCACCGTTGTTCAGCCTGTTGCCGTCGGTCGCCATACCGTCCTTCGGATCATCCAGTCCAGTCAAAGCCGCAGGGTTCTATGTGCTTGCTTTAGTGCCTACAAAAAAATCGTCCACGCCAAAGGCGGGACGTACGTTGTTTTTGCCGTGTCCATCGGCTTTCCTTTACGCCGGATAGTACCACTTGTGCCGCCGTAAATCCAAGAAAAAATTTGACAAGCGGCCCGGCAAACTATACCTTTGAGCGTCGGCCGGGTGCCGGTGTACCTCTCTAAAACCTTGCAGATGAACGAGTTACGGAATATCTCTGTCATTGGATTGGGCCTTCTGGGCGGCTCGATTGCGCTAGCTGCACGCCAGCGACTGCCCCGCACAAAGGTCATTGGCTATAGTCACCGGGCCTCCACGCGGGCAAAGGCACGAAGCTTGGGGATCGGCTCCGAAATTGCCAACGATTTGGCAACGGCTGTTCGCGATGCGGACCTGGTGATCGTAGCGACCCCGATATTCACCTTTGAAGAGTACTTTGCGCAAGTCTCCAGGCTTGCCCCGGACGGCTGCATCGTCACCGACGTTGGCTCGACGAAGGTCCTGCCCCACCGCTGGGCCGCGAGTCGATTGGACAAGCGGTTACGCTACGTGGGGTCGCATCCGGTGGCGGGCTCCGAGCAGAGGGGGGCCGAATTTGCCCGGGATGACCTGTTCTACCAGGCCTGTTGCGTGCTGACGGTCACGCAGAAGACCAGCCGCACCGCCGTCAAGCCCTTGCGGGCCTTCTGGTCGGCCCTCGGCTGCTCCATCCGGGTGATGAACCCGGTCGAGCACGACCGCATCTTCGCCAATATCAGCCATCTGCCCCACGTTCTGGCGGCAGGACTGGTCAATGCCAGCGATGGCGACGACATGAAGCTCGCGGGCAAGGGGTTTCTCGACAGCACGCGAATCGCGTCCGGCCCGTCCACGATCTGGACGGATGTCCTGCTGGCCAATCGGCAGAATATCGCCGGCGGCATCGACCGCGTCATCGCCGAGCTATCGAAGCTGAAGGCCGCCATCAAGAGCGGCAGGAGACCACAAATCGAGCAATTGCTTGAGGCCGCCCGCAAGAAGCGGGCTTCGCTCGTCAACTACAAGATCAGAAGGAAGGAACTACTCTCGTGAGCCAGTGGCGTATTGAAGTATTCAATCGGCCCAGCGTTCCCGATGTGCAGGGTGGCAGCGTGCTGGAGGATGTTCGCGAGCTGGGGATGACCTCGGTCGAGGCGGTTCAATCGGCGAAGGTCTTCCTGATTGAGGCGGATTTCGATGCCGGCTTCGCTGAACGCGTCGCACGGGAGCTTCTGACGGACCCTGTCTGCGAGGAGTTCTATATTGGTCGCAGCGGCCCGCCGCCGGGACTGGCCAAGGCGACGCTGGTTGAAGTGCATCTCAAGAGCGGCGTAACTGATCCGGTCGCCGAGTCCGTGATGACGGCGATCGCCGATATGGGGGCCGCGCCGAAAGGCGTCCGCACGGCACGCAAGTACGTCCTGCTCGGCGACATCAAAACAAGCCAGATCGACACCATCGCCAGAAAGATCCTGGCCAACGATGTCATTGAGGAGGTCGTCATCGGGGATCAGGCGGAGCCCCCGAGTCCGCACCTGAAACCTTACGAGCTGAACATCGTTCATTGGCCGATTCGCGACCTCGACGATGCGGGCCTCCGGGCGTTGAGTCATGAGAAAGACCTGTTCCTGAGCCTCGTCGAGATGAAGACGATTCAGGATTACTACCGGCGGCTTGGACGGGAGCCGACCGACATCGAGCTGGAGAGCCTGGCGCAGACCTGGAGCGAGCACTGCGTCCACAAGACGTTCAAGAGTGAAGTGGACATGACCGTGGACGGCGAGCAGGTCCATTTCGATAATCTGCTCAAGGAGACCGTCTTCCGGGCCACGCAGGAGCTGGACAAGCCCTGGTGCATCTCGGTCTTCGCGGATAACGCGGGCGTCGCGGAGTTCGATGATGACTCCGCGGTCTGTTTCAAGGTGGAGACCCACAATCACCCCTCGGCGCTGGACCCGTACGGCGGGGCCGCCACCGGGATCGGCGGGGTCATTCGCGACCCTATGGGAACGGGACTTGGCGCCCGCCCGATCGCCAATACAGATATCTTCTGCTTCGGCCAGCCCGACAAGAGCCTGGACGAAATTCCCAAGGGTGTGCTGCACCCGCGGCGAATCATGAAGGGCGTCGTCTCAGGCGTTCGCGATTACGGCAACCGCATGGGCATCCCGACCGTCAACGGGGCCATCTACTTCGATGACCGATACATGGCCAATCCTCTGGTCTACTGCGGCAATATCGGCATCATGGACAAGACCAAGACCTTCAAACATCCGCAGAGCGGCAATCTCGTCGTGGTCGTGGGTGGACGGACCGGGCGGGACGGAATCCACGGCGCCACCTTCTCCAGCGGGCAGATGACCCATGAGTACGAAACGATCTTCTCGCACGCCGTGCAGATCGGCAACGCGATCACCGAGAAGAAGATGCTCGATGTCCTGATCCAGGCGAACGAGGCCGGACTCTACGAGGCGATCACCGACTGCGGCGCCGGCGGCCTCAGCAGTGCGGTCGGAGAGATGGGCAGGGACCTCGGCGCCGAAGTGGACCTCGAAAAGGTGCCGCTCAAGTACACCGGGCTCAACTACACCGAGATCTGGATCAGCGAGGCTCAGGAGCGGATGGTGGTTGCGGTCAAGCCGGAGAACCTCGAAGCCATCCGGAGGATCTTCGACAGCGAGAACGTCGAATCGACGGTGATCGGCCGCTTCACGAACGACAAGATGCTCCGCCTGCGATACGACGGGCAACAGGTCGGCGAGATGGAGATGGACTTCCTGCACGACGGGGTTCCGAAGTATCGCCGGCAGGCCGTATGGGTGCGGCCGAAGCTCAGTGAGCCCGCCCTGCCCGACAAGAGCAACTACAACGATGACCTCCTGCGAATCTTGTCCTCTTTCAACGTCGCGAGCAAGGAATGGGTGATCCGCCAGTATGACCACGAGGTGCAGAGCGGATCGGTCGTCAAGCCGCTGGTGGGCGTGCGGAACGACGGTCCAAGCGACGCGGCGGTCATCCTGCCGAAGCCGAACTCCCTGAAGGGACTGGCGATCAGTTGCGGGATGAATCCGCTGTACGGCGATATCGACCCCTACTGGATGGCCTTGGCGGCAATGGATGAGGCCATCCGAAATCTGATCTGTGTCGGCGGTCGCATGGACCGCATCGCCCTGCTCGACAACTTCTGCTGGGCCAACTGCAACAATCCGGAGATTCTCGGCACCCTCGTCCGGGCCGCGCAGGCCTGCTACGACGGCGCCATGGCCTTCCAGACGCCGTTCATCTCGGGCAAGGATTCGCTGAACAATGAATTTGTGTGCGAGGACGGCACGGTCATCCGCATCCCTCCTACTTTGCTCATCAGCGCAATGTCGATTGTGGACAACATTGAAAAATGCGTCACAATGGACGTCAAGCGGCCGGGCAATCTCCTCTTCATCATCGGCAGAACGAACAACGAGCTAGGCGGCTCGCACTACTATAAGACTCAGGGTCATTTAGGAGCGAACGTGCCCAAGCTGGACTTGGCCCTGGGACCGCGGATCGCTCAGAGGATTTCGGCGGCCATTGCGGACGGACTGGCTGCAAGCTGCCACGACTGTTCGGAAGGTGGGCTGGCTGTCGCCCTCGCGGAGATGGCGTTTGCCGGCGGGCTGGGCATTGAAGCCGATCTTCGCGGGCTGCCTCGCAGTGGCGATTGCACGCGGACCGACGCTCAGTTGTTCAGCGAGTCGAACAGCCGGTACATCGTGGAGGTCGAGCCTGACAAGTACGATGCCTTCGCCAAAAGGATGCTGAATCTGCCCTTCGGACAGATTGGCGAGGTGACTGATGGATCACGACTGACCGTGCGGTCCACGCAGGGCAGAAACGTCGTGGACGCGGAACTGGATATCCTCAAGGACGCGTGGCAGAGGACCTTCGACTGGCGATAGAAGTCATGGAGCGTGAGGAACGACAATGACACAAGTGCGAGCCATCGTAGTGCGAGCGGCAGGAACGAACTGCGACATGGAAACTCAGTACGCGCTGGAGCTGGCGGGCGCCGCAGCAGAGCGGGTCCACATCAATCGCCTGATCGAGAACAAAAGTCTGCTCGATCAATATCACATTCTCGTTTTTCCGGGCGGGTTCAGCTACGGCGACGATGTGGCGGCCGGGCGCATCCTGGCCAACCAGGTGGCGCACCATCTCCCCGAACAGATCCACAAGTTCATCGAAGACGGCAAGCTCGTGCTGGGCATCTGCAACGGATTCCAGGTGCTGGTCAAGACGGGCATCCTGCCGGGCAACGGCGGCTTCCGACAGGAAGATGTCACGATCACCTGCAATGACAGCGGCAAGTATGAGGATCGCTGGGTGTATCTTGCGCCGCAGACCGACCGGTGTGTGTTCCTGGAGCCGGAACGGTTGATCTACCTGCCCGTGGCGCACGGCGAAGGCAAGGTCATCACGAAAGACAACGACACCCTGCAAAAGCTGATCTCCGACGGCTACGTGGCGTTCAAGTACGTGGACGAGAACGGCAAGGAGGGCCCCTACCCTATCAATCCGAATGGCTCGGTGGCCTCGATCGCCGGCCTGACCGACAGCACCGGCCGGATTCTCGGCCTGATGCCTCATCCGGAGCGATACATCCGCCGGACCCAGCATCCCCACTGGTCGCGCCTCGGGCAAGACCTCGACCCGGACGGCATCAAGATCTTCCGCAACGCCGTCAGGTACGTGAAGAATAATCAGCTCCAGCCTTGCGCCGCCTGAGGACTGCACGCCCCTGCGGCGACTTCATCTTGCAGGTCCGGCTCGTAGCACGCTTGCTGACATGCCCATTGACCAATCCACACTCGAACTAACGAGGTGGCCCGGGAGCTGCGCGGCCCCGGCCCGGCGACGAAACACGCCGCTGTAGCTTTCCCATTCCACATCTGCCACGCGCCGCCAGGATGTCAGTCTTGACCCTACCTTCCTGCGGGAATACTCCGGCCTCGAATCAGGAGAACGCTAATGGTTGGGCCGTTCGCTTTGGGTTCCAATTTATGTGCGCAGACGCAGAATTCATTGGAGATTATGTCGCGATAACCTCGTCAGCATCGCATCCATTGTGGCGAAAGGAGGTGAAAGCGAGGCGAAAACCGAGGGAGAGGATTCAGCCAGAAGGCTCTCGCAACTATCTGAATAGCGAATGGTGCATTGAGAATCAATGATTAGTGAAGGAGCATATGATGGGAACGTTTAGAAACCGCAAGTTCATGCTGGTGTGCGCGGCCCTGACGACGGTGATCCTCATTGTTGGGGCTGGCGCTGCAAGCAATTACGGGCAGAACCAGCAACAGTACGGCGACCAAACGTCGCAACAGCAAGGGTACTCGTCCAGCAACCAGACGGGCTCGCAGGATCAGGACCGGTACGGCAATCAGACATCACAGCAGCAAGGGTACTGGTCCAGCGGTCGAATGGGTTCGCGAGCCGGCATGCAGGGCAACAGGAACCAGCCGTTGGAGAAACAGGTGGCCAGCCAGCTCCGCGATCAGGGGCTCGGGCAACAGGGCCAGATCCTCGTTCTGGCAATCGGCAATCGAATCATCCTGCTCGGCCAGGTGCCCGACCAGAATCAGAAACAGCAGGCCGACCAGATCACGCATCAGGTGTCGGGCGTCAGTCAAGTGGACAACCGCCTGGTCGTGCTCAGTGAGACAACGCACAAGAGCGGCACCCAACTGACACAGGACGTTCAAAACCAGCTTAATCGCCTTCCGGGCAATGCAGGCCAGAACATACAGGTTCAGTCCCGCAACGGAAGAATCATCCTGCGTGGGCAGGTGGACAACTGGTCGGCGATGGCGGACGCGATTCAGGCGGCCTTTACCGCCGGCGCTCCCTATGTCGTGAGCCAGATTACAGCCACCGGTCAGAACCCATATGCCAGCCGCTCCGGCTACGGCCAATATGGCTATCAGCCCCCGGAAGAGCGTGAGTACGGCCGAGGCATGGGCGCCCGCGATCGTTGGCGCCAGACTGGGGAGGATCGACGTGAGGAGCAGCGCTTGGCGTATGGACTCAGAGGCAATGTTCAGGGCATCGCCGATATCACGGTTCTCGTAGCCGGCAACAAGGCATTCCTCTTCGGTAGAGCACAGAGCGAAGACGCCAAGGACGAAGCCACTTCGTGGATTCAGCAAGCCTCGGGCATTCAGCGGGTCGAGAACGACCTGATCGTGGCCCCCCAGGGATGGCAGAGGAAAGATGATGCGGCCATCCAGGACAGTATCCGGGACGAGCTGCAGGCGAGTCCGCATCTGACCGCCGAGAACATACGTGTCAGTGTTCGTAACGGCGTGGCCACGTTAAGCGGGCGTATTGACACCTTTGGCGAATTGGTCGCCGCCGTCCAGAGCGCCTACCAGGCCGGGGCTATGACCGTGCGGAACCGGTTGACACTCACCGGCCAAGGGACGGCCGGAGCACGCGGCACCCAAGGTGGCTATTATCCGTCCTACGGATACAGGTCCAACCAGGGGATGGGCCAGGGGTACGGTACCCAGGGCGGATACTCACAACCCTATGGTGGCACATCAGGTCAGTCGATGGGTGGCGGATATGGCACCCAGGACGAATACACTGAGCCCTACGGCGGCACATCGGGCCAGTCGATGGGAGCCGGAGCTGGCACGCAGAGTGATTCGTCTGCTTCCGGAAGCGGCATGTCCGCTCAGTCGATGGGCGTCTTGTATCAGTACGGCGGCAACAGATCCAACCAATCGATGAACCGGGGATTCAGCAACCAAGGCAACCAGAGTAATCAGGGTAACCAGGGTGATTACTATCCCTCCTACGGCTATGCCCCCAGTGACGCCGATGAGGAGTCGGAGGATACTGACGAAAGTGAAGTTGCTCAAGTCGGGCAGCAGCGTACGTCTGGGGACGAGTTCACGCCTGGCTCACAGCAGCAACAGACGCAGCCGACGGGCCAGCAACGGATGAGCACGGCCGACATGATTCTGGCCCAGCGGGTGGCGCTCGAGCTGCAGCGGCAGTTGTCCGGTGAGCAGGTTGTCCATGTTCTCGATCCGCACGCCATCTATGTGATCGTCAGCCAGGGCACGGTCACGCTGCACGGGTTCGTTCAGGATAACGGTCAAAAGGAGCAGGCCGAGCAGATCGCCCGCTCCATTCGCGGCGTGCAGACAGTCCAGAACCAGCTCCTCGTCGCCAGCCAGGCCACGGCCTTCCCGCCTCTCGGGTATGTCCCCGGCCAAGGGACTCCGAGCAGTCGCACGTACCAGGGCGGATACACGACGGGAACCCAGCAGTCGACAACCGGACAGCAGATGACCACGTCGGACAGGACTCTGACTCAGCAGATCGATCAGCAGATCCGGCAACAGCTTCCGAATGCGAGCATCACTGTGACGGTCAATCAGGGCACGGCTACGCTGACGGGAACCACCGTAGACAACAGCCAGAAGCAGCAGGCCGAGCAGATCGCGAAGTCCGTCAGCGGCGTGCAAACCGTGCAGAATAACATCACGGTCAGCGGCCAATCGTCAACCTTCGGACAGACGTCGACCACTGGCCAACCATCGACCACGGGACGGTCAGCCACTATGAGACCGCCGTCGGCTGCCGGGCAGACGACGACAGGGTTCCAGCAAACCAGCACCTCCGACAAGATACTGGCCCGCCAGGTCGCCCTTGAGCTGCAGCAGCAGTTGCCCAGCAACGAGGTTGTGTACGTGATGGACCCTCAGGCTATCAACGTGATGATCACGCAGGGCACGGTCATGCTCTATGGATCGGTGCCGGACCAGAACGTCAAGCAGCAGGCCGAGCAGATTGCCCGGTCCGTCAGCGGGGTGCGGAATGTCCGCGATGAGCTGACCATCATGGGCCAAATGCAGCGGACGGCCATGGGAACCATGGGGCCATCGCAGCCGATGACCGCCTCCGACAGCTCGCTGGCCGACCAGATCAAGCAACAGATCAGCCAACAACTGCCTAACGCAAACATCGATGTGATGGTTTCGCAGGGAACAGCGATGCTCCATGGGACCGTACAGGACCAGAGTCAGAAGCAACAGGCGGAGCAGATCGCCAAGTCCATCAGCGGCGTGCAGACGGTTCAGAATGACCTCACCGTCGGGGCCGCCGGCACGGCGTTCCCGCCTCTCGGCTACCTTCCCGGGCAGGCGAGTGCGACTGGACAGCAGGCTACGGGTATGAGCGCCGATGACACCCGCTGCATCCAATCGCTCAAGCAGAATCTCACCAGCCAGAACCTTAAGGACGCGGCCAGCAACATCTCTGTGACCTGCCACAATGGCCAGATGGCACTGTTCGGCAACGTCAACTCCGACGCTGAGAAGAATCAAATTGGCCTCGCGGCCAAACAGGTCCAGGGCATCACGAACGTCGACAACAACCTGACGGTTGGCAAGACGGCTGCCGGGCAGAAGTCCGATGCGCAGCTCAAGGAAGATGTCGAGAGCCAGCTCTGGTGGAGCCCGTTTGTCGACAGCAGTAAAATCGACGTCACCGCGCAGAACGGGGTAGTCACCCTGTCCGGCACGGTCAAGGACTGGGACGCGGAGAAGGCGGCCATCAAGAACGCCTTCGATGCCGGCGCCAAGCGGGTCCGGTCCAGGCTCCAGATTGAAGGTCAGACAACGGGAACAGCCGGAACCGCAGGCCAAGCCCAGACATACTGACGAACCCAGGATCGGTCGATGACCGAAGGGCCCCGGGACAATGTCGGGGCCCTCTTCTTTCACGCCGGAGGAGGACCGCACCGAGCCATCCTGCTACTTCCGGAGGTGTTCCCGTAGTTGTCGTGTGAACTCGTCTAACGGCTCGCCGGCGCTTGCTGTGGAGAGCTCCTGCGGCAGCAAGCGCCGTATTCTCTCCCACCCCTTACGCATCGCCATCGTCCCGTGAGCGAACGATCCGCACGCCAACCATCCGCGCAAAACGCAACGCCCCGGGCTTTTCCACGATCACCTCGACGCGCGCGACCCGGTCCCGCGTCAGACAAATCTTCGCGATGCTCTCCGCCAGGGCTTCGATCAGGTAGAAGCGGGAGTTTTCCGCCATGGACAGGATCTCCTTTTTCAGCGCGCGGTAGTCGACGGTGTCCTCGATTGCATCGGTTCTGCCGGCCCTGTGCAAATCCGCGTGCAGAGTGATCTGGGCCACGACGTCCTGCTTATCGCGCCGCTCGTCCTGATCGACACCCACGATGCACCGGAATTGCAGGTCACGAATGAGGATCTGATCGAGCGACGGCTCCCGGCGGGAATCAGTCATACAGGTGTCCCCTCATGTGGTATCCGCCATCGACGTAGATGATTTGTCCGGTGATGAACCGGCTGTGGAGCAGAAACATCGCGGCCTGGACGACATCGGCCGGACCGCCGTGACGCTGCAACGGTGTCGTCGGGGCCAGCTTGTCCAGGTACGTCTCGTCCTGCAAGGCCGACGGCAAAATCAGTCCCGGGGCGACGGCGTTGACGGCGATCTTCGGAGCCAGCTCCAACGCCAGGATTCGCGTCAGCGTCAGCAGCGAGCGCTTGCTGATGTGATAGGCGGCATGATCCTTGTCATACGAAACGACCCGCGTATCCAGCAGGTTGATGATATGGCCGGACCTCTGCTGCCCGGCCAGGGCCTTCGACAGAATCAGCGGAGCCATCGTGTGGATGCGCATGTTCCTGCACAGGGACTCGTCCGTCATCTGCCAGATCGTCTCAACGTCGAAGATCGATGCATTGTTGACCAGGATGTCGATGGGCCCGGCCCGTGCGACTGACTCGCGAAAGATCGTCTCCGTCTCGCCCGGATCCTCCAGATTGCCCCTGACCGGCCACGCCTGGCCGCCAATCCCCTTAATCTCGCTGCACAGGGCGGCGGCCTCCTGCTCAGAGTGATTGTAATGAACCGCGATCCGAACGCCCTCGCGTGCCAAGGCCAGTGCCAGGGTGCCGCCGATGCGTTTGGCCGCGCCCGTGATCAACGCTGTCTTGCCCGACAGAGAGACATCTGAGCCTTCCATGGATCAGCCCCCACGTCTAATCGATGCCGGTAAGCCAATTCTCCGCAAAGATCGCCAAGTCCCGATATCCAACATCGCCGGACTCATCCAGGTCCGCCCACTCGCAGGAGGAATTCACAGCGCCGCAATCGGCACGCTCCCATTGCAGGGCGAACCAGGCAAAATCCAGTATGGTGACGCCGTCGGGACAACGCAGGTCCCCCGGCGGGATCTGCCACAGGAAAACGGGGGTGTGCAGGCCGTCGCAAATGGCCCAGATCAGATCGAAATCCCAATTGATGAAGGTGTCTGCCGATCGCATTTCGGCGGTGGTCTTTCCCGTCCCGCCGCCGCTTTTGGTCTGGCCGCTTCTCTCTTTGTCCCAGAACGACGCGATCACCTCTCCAAAGTACATCACCTCGCCTGTCAAGCCGCCAACGTTCTGGTCGCCGGTGACGGCTCCGGTGGAGTAGCACCTGAAGATTCGTCCTTGTGCAGTCAGCCCGACGAGTCCCCCCGCGCCGGTGTCGCCACGCACCTTCCCCGTCGCGTAGCAGGAATCGACGATGCTCGCCTGGTTAATCGTCGCGCCCGCCAGTCCGCCGACACTCTCATCGCCGGAGACCGTCGCCTTCGAGTATGACCGGGAGACAGTCCCCTCGCTGACGTCGCCGACCAGGCCACCGACATACCTGACGCCGGTGACCTGCCCTCGCGAAGACGACTGCGCGACGGCGCCACCGACGTGTCCTACGAGGCCGCCGACCCGCGTATTGCCTGTGACGTTGATTCCGACGGCATGGCAATTCACGACGGCCCCCGCCTCCAGATATCCGACAAGCGCCCCCGTACTCGTCCCGTTGCCCACAATCTTTATGTTCGCAAGGTTGAGATTTCTGACCTCTCCGACATTGACGTAGCGAAACAGGCCGACGCATGCCCCGCTGTCGGCGTCCCGGAAGCTGAGATTGGAAATGGTTCGCCCCTTTCCGTCGAAGATGCCGCTGAACGGCCTGTTCTCCGTGGAGCCCAGTCCCACCCAACCGCCGATCAGGTGGAAGTTCTTTTCGCTGTAGCCGGTCAAGTCGATGTCCTTTACCAGGACAAACTGCTTGATCCAATCGCCTGGGCTGTTGCCCAGAGTATCCAGATCCTGTGCGGTGCCGATCTGGTACGGGTCGGCTGATGAGCCGGCGCCCCCGCTGTACTTCGCGGCGGCCGCCGAGACCAGGATCGTCGCGATGATCGGGCAGATAAGCAGACATGCACAGGGTTGCCCACCAAGCATCCATCGTGGTCGAGGGGAGTCTGCTATCGAAGCCATTTCAATCCTCCTTCAAAAGACTATACGCCTTTGTGCCAATGAAACGGCCGGCCACAGGACTCGCCGAAGCAATGGGCCGCCATACCCGTCGGCCTTTGACGAGGCTCCGACGCTCCTGTATAATCCACCTTGCGTGATATAGTATAGCCTTTGTCGTTATCCAGGTACAGGAAATTCGCCTTCCGATCAGTTTATGCTCACAGGCAGGATACAGCAGGTCATCCTACGCGACGGGGATTGCCCCAAGGAGGGCATATTCGCCATCTACAAGGACGAAGGCATCAGTTCGCACGACGTGGTAAACCTGGTCAGAAAGTCGACGGGGCAGAACAGGGTCGGCCACGCCGGCACGCTCGACCCATTTGCCAGGGGCGTGCTCGTGGTCGGCGTCGGCAGGGCCGCTACCCGCGAGCTGGGGGAAGTCGCGAAGAAGGACAAGGAATACGTCGTCCGGGTCAAGCTCGGCTGGCGGAGCACCACGGATGATCGGGAAGGACGAATCGAACAAGCCGGTGTCTGTGAAATCCCGTCCGAGGATCAGGTCCGCCGCGCCGTGACAGGTTTCCTGGGCACGATTACCCAGCGGCCCCCCACTTTCTCGGCGGTCAAGGTGCGCGGGAAAGCAGCATACAAATTGGCACGGGCGAGGAAATCAGTGAGTCTGCCTCCCAGGCATGTCGAGTTGAAAGAGGTTGAGCTGCTCCGATATGCCTGGCCCACAGTAGATTTGAGACTGGTCACCGGCTCGGGGTTCTACGTGCGATCGCTTGCGCGGGACTTGGGCGAGCAGCTCGGCACCGGCGGATATATGGAGGAGCTGGAGCGAACTCGCGTCGGCGAATATACGAAGGAGCAGGCGGTCCGGCTGACGGTCCTATCCGGATCAGACCAGGCATAACATCCGGTCGCCTCACAGGCAATTCCACAGGTACTCATCGCGGCTGAAGCGGTATGTTCCTGCCTTTGCCAGGGAGAACACGTTGCCACTGCCCGGGACCGTCCCCTCCCGCCATTTGCCCTCGAGGGCAATGTGCAGGGGATCGACAGGCGAGTCTTTCAGTAGGATATCGATCCGGTCATTGCTGACCTCGACGTCCATACGGACATTCTGGTACAGGAGACCGCGCAGGCCCATCTTCGGGCAACTTTCGGGCAATCGCGGCCGAATCCGGAGGACTCCCGCCGGGTCTGCCTCCATGCCGAGAAAGCCATAAACCACGATAGATGGAATGAGGCTGCTCTCGTAGAACTCAAAGTCGATGCCGAGCCCCCCGGCCGTGCCGCCGCCCTGCAGGGTCGTGCCTCGCTTGCCGCCTTCGTAATACTTGCGATAGCCTCCTTCCGCGTGCACTTGCTTCTCCCATTCGAGGATTGCGATAAGCCGCTGCCAGCAGTCCTCCGGCCCGAGGACCTGGAGCCTGGCCCACAGATCGTAGAAGCTGAAGCCGAGCACCGCCCCGCCGTCCTGGACCTGACCGCCCCATGGGATCGATTCAGGGCCGTACCAGCCTTGTCCATACCAGTCGAGATTCCGCCGTGTCGTCGCTCGCGGCCCGAAACGCCAGTGATAAATGTCCTGCCCTTGGGACGTGTCGCCCTGCACGATTCGTCTGCCCCCGATCCAATCCATGATGGAGCGAGCGTGCTCGTCTGTGGCCAGGCCGTACCAGATCGCATCGAGATTCAGGAATGTGTAGCCGTAATCGTACCGCTGGCCCTCCTTGTCGATGCTCGCGAAGAACCGGCCCGCGTCGCTGTTCCAGAACAACTCGTTCGCGGTCCTGCGCACCTCCACCGCGTGTTCTCGCAGCCAACGAGGGTCCATCTTCAACGCACCGCCGGGCACACCCCAGCCCGGATGATCTTCGATGCCCTGCTCGATATCCGCCATTGCCAGCGTTGCGGCGTAGTACTGGTTCGTGGCATAGAGATCATCCCATCCGAACGGCATGAGGTCCCAGTAATTGTTCCCGATGCCGTGACCGCCCCGGATCGTTACCTTGCCGTCGGCGTCCCGGACAAAGCCGGCCAGGCCGTCGTGGCCGGGCCAGGAATTGCGGATGCGCTTGTATTCGAGACCGCCCATGACGGTCTGCTGATACCGCAGCGCCAGCCGCATGCGGTTGACCTGCTGCCGCAGAAAGTCGATGTCGCCGGTCCAGTTGAAATACCGCAGGCTCGCCAGAATGAAAATGGGGTTGTTGATCGAGTGACGCGTATCGTAGACGGTGAAGAAGGAATCGATCTCGAATTTGCCCTCGGATTCCCCCGGCGCCAGACAGATGCGAATTCGCTCAATTCTACCGGTCCATTTCGGATGGCGATACATCGCCATGATCGAGTGATAACAGTCCGTCGATAACGGCGTCTTCTCCGGACGAAAATAGACGCGGCGGTCCGGGCCGAACTCGGCATCCCCCTCGCGCAGCCACTCGACGTACGGCAACGCGTGATTCGCAGGGGTCCCCGCACGTAGCCAGCGCAGTTGCAGGTACGGCGAGTTGAATGCGTCGGCGGCATATCCCTGCGGCGTGACGATAGTCGGCGACGGACCTGTGGCTTCCAGATGCCACCGGTTATTCCCGACGCCCAGAGAGCGAACGTTGTGCAGTTCCCACAGGGAAGCTGCCTTCTCGCCGGTGTATTCGTCGCGCCCCCAGTGCCGAAGCGCATCGCCCGCCCAGCCCGGCACCTTGTCGAGCGGCTGAAAATGCCAGCCGAAAGTCTTGCCCTTGACACGATCCGGGTGATTGTCCGACTGGGTCCAGAGCGGAAACGGCCAGCCGTAATCGTGGGCGTGCGAAAAATGCTGATTCGTCAACACGTATCCTCCATCATCGATCTGCATGCCGAGCAGCATGGAGCGATGCACTTCCTGAATGGGCCGGTCTGAGCCCCTCGGCCGAGCATTGCCCAGCCAGATGTCCGAGGTCAGCAGGTACTCCTGGTTGAACAGTGTCAGGCCATTGCCAAGCCGATGATCAAAATGGTACCACAGGTAATGCGTGAGGAGATTCGCCTGCTCGTCATTGCCCTCAAACTCAAAATGCGGAAAGTCCGTGGGGACGGATTTCATCAACTCCGCGACAATGTTCTGTCCCGACAGGCTCTCCGTCGGCTTCTGGGCCGCACACAGTACGGCTGCCGTCCCAAGCAGAACGCAAATCGCACTCACAGTCTTCATCGCAATCACCTCATGGCAGTTCGCTGCATGGAGTCTATGCCGACAGTCGTTCGCCGGCGGGCAGATCGACGGCCGGGATGACACGGACACGCCGGACAGATTCCGGGTGCTGTCGCAGCACGTAGTAGGCAAGCACCGCTGAAAGCAGGTAACCTGCGGGCGTGACTTTCAGGACTGGCCCGGTCCCCACGAGATCGGCCACAGCAGCGAAGACCAGGTAAATCAGCATGGAGATGCCCCACGTGCCCCCAACGATCAGGGCCATGCGATGGCCGAGATTCAAGCCCTGGGCCTCCCGGGCCAGCGTGACGCTCAGGACATAGGCGGACGTGCAAGAGAAGCCTGCGCCGAACAGCAGCCAGGCCGCAGAGGGCCGGTCGTCGAACATGAGGTACAACACCATAAAGGGAACGGACAGCAGAAAGGCCCAGACCGAGCACGGCAGATCCCCTCTCTTGTGCGCGATGGCCGCCCAGAGAAACGGCCCCACCGCCCCGCCCCAGCCGAAGACCGCCGTCGAGAACCCGCCGAAGGTGAGTGCGAATCCCATCTCGTGCAAGTACGTCGGCGTCAGTTGCTGGATGATCGTGGTCGAGACGCCGGCGGGAATCCCGATGAACAGCACTTTCCAGAAAGGCACTGAGTCAAGCTGATGCGCCGGCTGCCCGCCGTTGGCTGGCGCGACATCCTTCTCTGCCGACAAACGGACCCTCGACATTATGACCGCGAGGATGCCCACAACGGGGCAGGCAACCAGCGGGTAAAGGCCGTTCAAGCCGTGTGAGGTCACGAGGACCGCCGAGATCATCCCGCCGCAGGCAAAACCGAAGAACCCGCTGGTCATGAATACCGCCGTGCTCAGCGCGGGCGAAATCCGATTCAGTGTGTGCACCCCTCGCAGGCCCTCGGGGTGCGCGACGGCCACTCCCGTGCCGCTGATGACGCCAAAAACGAACAGGAGGAGAACTCCTATGGGCGATCTGGGGGCCAGCGCGATCAGGCAGATGCCCGCCGCCAGGATCATTCCAAGATGCATGAACAGCGGCGTGGTTTTGTCCGGCCTCATCCGGCCCGTCAGAATCTGTACGCCGTTAGCGGCCAGTGACAGGAAAATCGGGATGGACACACCGACGAGGAGAGTAATTCCGTACTCCTTGAGGATGACCGGCAGGATCGCCGGAAGCAGGTTCCCCAGCATGTCCACCAGGAAGTGAACGCCGGACAGAACGCTCAACTGTACCCATTGCACTTTGAGAGATTGCTGATTCATACGTACCCTGTCGATCTCCGATGCCCCTGATTCGGGCGGAAATGGCAGAGCATACCCAATTCATGGCAAAGTGCAATGGGCAACAGCCGCACAGTCAACGGCTCGCCACTTCAAATGTGTCTTTCAGGCGAATGTCCTTCGAGGAGTGGCCGACCATGACTTGGAATGTCCCGGGCTCGACGACCCATTCAAGATGGCGATCCAGCAGAGCCAGGTGCTCCGGCGTGAGAACGAAGCTGACCGTCTTCTTCTCCCCGGGCCCAAGCGAGACTTTCTCAAAGCCCCGCAGTTGCTTGACCGGGGTCACGACGCTGCTGATTACGTCGTTGATATAGAGCTGAACGACCTCGGCGCCGGGCCGGTCCCCCGTGTTCTCGACCTCTGCACTGACGCGGACCGAGCCGCCGGCTGCCGTGACTTTGGGCTCGATCTTCAGATTGCTGTACTGGAACTTCGTATAGCTCAGGCCGTAGCCGAACTCGTACAACGGCGTGGGATTCATGTCCACGTACGGCTTGCCCCAGCCGTGCTCGACCCAGTACGATTTCGAGGGCTTGTAATTGTAGTAGACCGGCAACTGGCCCGCGTGCCGCGGCACCGTCACAGAGAGTCGGCCGCTGGGATTGCAGTCGCCGAAGAGCACCTCTGCCACCGCCTGTCCGCCCTTCTCACCGGGCAGCCAGGCTTCCACTACGGCCGGAATGTGCTCGGCGATCCAGGGAATCGCCAGCGGACGGCCGTTGACGAGAACGACCACCGTCGGCGTCCCGGTTTCCTGGATGGCTTTGACCAGCTCCAGTTGCATGCCGGTCAGCTCCAGTGTCGCGGCATCGTACCCTTCGCCATCGGTCCCGGTCTTATTCGGGCTGCCCCACTCATTCTCGCCGATTACGACTATGGCGACCTTGGCACGTTTGGCCGCCTCCCGGGCCTTGGCGATCTCATTGGTGCTTGTGCCCACCACGTCGCAGCCTTTGACAAACTCCACCTTCGTCTTCGCCGAGACCGTCCCCTTGATGCCCTCAAGAATTGTCACGATGTCCTGCAAGACGACATGCGACACGTAGTCGCCTAACTGATTCTTGGCATTGTCGGCGTTCGGGCCGATCACCGCGATGGAATCGACATCTTTGCTCAGCGGCAGCAGGTTGCCTTCATTTCTCAGAAGCACGATGCCCTCGCGGGCCGCCTGCAAGGCGAGGTCCTGGTGCTTGGCATTGTGCACGACCTGCTGAGCCCGCGCGGCATCGACGGTCGGATTCTCAAAAAGCCCCAAGCGGAACTTCATTCTCAAGACACGAGCGACGGCTCGGTCCAGCAGCGACTGCGGCACAATCCCTTGCTCGACATTGGCGATCATGTCCCGCATGTACGCGGTCTCGTAAGAGATGCCGACATCCACGCCAGCCTTCAACGCGATCGGACCGGCGTCCTTGTAGTCCTTGGCCAAGTGCTCATAGATGATCGTCTCGATGCCACTGCCCTCGCTCAGGACCAGGCCCTCGAAGCCAAGCTCCTGGCGGAGGATTCTCGTGAGAATCCAGTCCGAGGCGTGGACCGGCGTGCCGTCGATCGTCGGATAGGTCGCCATGACGCCGAGTGCCCCGGCCTTCTTGATGCCCGCCACCCAGGGCACCAGGAAAACTTCTCGCAAGGTCCTCTCAGAGATTTCCATCGCGCCGCGCTCGAAGCCGCTGACCGGCTGGCTCTGGCCCGGGTAGTGACACAACACGGTGACCACGTGCTCCGGCGAGCGGATGTCATCGCCCTGTGCCGCCTCGACGATGGTCTGCGCCATGCGGCCGCAGAAGAACGGGTCCTCGCTGTACGCCTCCTGGTTTCGGCCCAGGCGAGGATCGCGAATCGGCTCGACGACGAGCGTGCACAACTCGTGAATGCCCACGGCACGGGCCTCCCTGGCCGCGGCGGCGTAGATTTGCCGCACCACGTCCAGGTTCCACATGCTTCCCAGTCCCGGCCCCTCCGGGAAGATGGTCCCCAGCGAGCACATCATCCCGTGCGTCCCCTCCTCGATTTGCAGCAGAGGAACGCCCAGGCGCGTCTGCTTCATCGCCAGTTGCTGCAACTCGTTGAAGAATCTCGCCTGCTGACCGGGGCCTTCACGCAACACCTCGTTGGCCAGCGTGAAGAAGCCGCCGGCCGGCCCGATCCCCGACTCGAGCTGGCCCAGCGCGAACTTGCGGCACCCTTCCGTCTTGCTCGGCACATCCCGGCCGAGCTCACCCACATAGACGCACGGCATGTTGATCTGCCCGATCTTGTCGGGCAGCGTCATCCGACTCAAGAGGTCCTCGACCCGGGCCTCGATGGGCTTCGCGGCGTCGCGGTAAACCGGCGAGTCTGGCGTCTGCGCAACCGAGTCCCGGCTCAGGGTTATGATTCCGGCAAGTATGCAACTGACAAGCGACAGTCGTGCGATCATGTTCTTCCTCCCATCTTCCCGCCGTGCAGCGGAATCGCAGGATTCATTTGCGAGCGGCTCGCTGGTTCCGGACGTAGCGTGCGACGTTCGCCACGGTATCGACCCACAGACCGTTTGCAGGGTCGTGGGCGTACTCACAGAATGCCCGCAACGTATCGACGCGCGTCGTTTGGCGGCCGCCGGGCCCGATATCGTGGCCGCAGAGCACAAGCCAGAAGCCGCTCTTCGATGTCTCATCGACCAGCACCTTAAGCTGCTCGAAGGTCAGGCCGTCAAACTCAATGGTCATCAACTGGGCCGGATCACAGAATGCCGGGTCATTTGCACCCTCATCGCGCCAGCCACGGCCCGCCAGAAATCGCTTGGCAACCAGCGGCACGTAGCTTCTCGTTTGCTCGCCGCATCCCACGTACTTCTGGCCACAGGGATAAGCGTAGGTCACCGGGTGAACGCCCAACAGGCTCTCAATCTTCGCATTTGCCGTATCGAGTTCCGCCGCCATCTGCGCCAGCGTGTAGTCCTCCAGAGCCTTCTGCCTGGACCATGGGAAGTTCCCCGTGCACGGGTGGCGCATCGAGTGATTGCCGATCTCATAGCCGGCGGCCGCCACGGCTTTCCAGTCCGCGAGACGTTTCTCAAGTCCGTCCATCGAGACATAGAATGTCGCTCTGACGCCGTACTCATTGAGAATCGGAATCCCCGCATCCAACTGGCTGGCACGGGCATCATCGAAGCTCAGGCTCACCGCCGCCCGTTTGCCCGGGGGCCAGGCAAACGTGGAGACCGCTGGGCCATTCGCCCCCGGTTGTGTTCGTAAATGCGCGGAGCGACAAGACAGCAGGGGCAAGACACCGATGCAGAGAATCACCTTGAACGCAGTATTGCTCATGACGGGATCCCCAAAGTGCGCTGCGGCATGGTTCCACCCGCTACAGGCCGTACAGTTCCTCGTCCTCGAGCACCCTGAAGCCGGCCGCTCGCACGACTTCCTCCGCGCGTGCCATCTGGAGTCTGTCGATCTCCATGCAGCAGACGCCGGTCCTGTGCGGCTGAAGAACAAACCCGTAGGCGTCGAGAACGTTGATGCCGTTTTCCCCCAGGGCCGATGCGAGACGATGGAAATTGCCCGGCTGATCGGGTACGGAGATCGCCAGGATGTCCTTCAACGCGCACGCACAGCCGAGGTCCGCCAGGGCGAGAAAGGCGTCATTCGGCTTGTCCACGATCAGACGCAGCAGGCCGTAGTCGCCCCGGTCCTGGATGGTGAAGGCGCGAATGTCGATCTGGCTCTTGTGCAGATTCTCCGAGATGGATCGGAGCCGTCCCGGCCGGTTCTCGACGAATATCGTCAACTGCTTCGCCATGGTCCGTCCCTCAGTCCTTCGGCCTCTCATCCACGACACGCTTGGCCTTGCCCTCGAACACCGGCAGCGAGCCGGGCTCGTGAAGCTCCACCACCGGCGAGATCGTGATCGACGCCTGCAATTCCTCCCGGATCTTGTCTCTCAGGGCCTCAAGCTTCGCCACTTCGCCGAGGAAGAGCTTCGGGTAAATCTCCACCTTGACCGTGAGCCGATCCAGAGCGCCCTTCTTATCGACGTAGATCTGGTAATTGGTCGCCACCTCGGGGATCTTCATGATCCTCTCCTCGATCTGGGAGGGGAAGACGTTGACGCCGTTGATGATGAGCATGTCGTCGGTGCGCCCCAGGATTCTCGAAAGCCGCCGGTGGGTTCGGCCGCAGTCGCAGCCCTCCGGATACAGGAACGCCAGATCGCGCGTGCGATATCGCAGGATCGGCATCGCCCGGCGAACCAGATTCGTCAGCACCAACTCGCCCTCCTGCCCTTCCTTGAGAACCTCGCCGGTATCCGGATTGATGATCTCGGGAATGTAGGCGTCCTCCCAGATGTGCATGTCCTTCTTGAAGATGCACTCGAACGCGACGCCGGGACCGTTCAGCTCGCTCAGCCCGTAGGAGTTGTACGCCTCAATGTGCAGCAGGTCCTGCAGCTTGCGGCGGGTATTCTCCGAGTGCGGCTCGGCGCCGACGAACGCCTTTCGCAGAGCGAGGTCCTTGCGGTCGATGCCGTCCTCCCCCAGCCTGGAGTGGATATGCAGCAGGTAGCTGGGGGTGACGTGAAGGACGGTCGTTTGAAAATCCCTCATGGTCTGGATTTGCCGCTTGGTGTTGCCGCCGCCGATGGGGATGACCGTCATGCCGACACGCTCGGCCCCGTAATGCAGGCCCAAGCCGCCGGTGAACAGGCCGTAGGTCATCATGTTCTGGAACACGTCGTCGGCCGTCGCCCCGGTCCCCACGATGCTCCTCGCCAGCAGGTCTGTCCAATTGTCCACGTCATCTCGCGCAAAGTAGATGACCGTGGGGATTCCCGTCGTGCCGCTGGAGGAGTGGATGCGGATGACCTCGCGCATGTCCACGGCCAAAAGCCCCTTGGGAAAGCTCTGACGCAGATCATCCTTGGTGGTGAACGGAATGCGCTGCAGATCGCTGAGACTCGTGACATCATCCGGCGAGTTGATGCCGGCCTGGTCCAGCTTCCTTCTGTAGAACGGCGTGTTGAGGGCCCACCCGATGGTCCCTTTCAGCCGCTGGAGCTGAAGCTCCTCGATCTGACCCCGCTCGGCGGTCTCGATCTCTTTATTCCAGAAGGGTATATCCGCCATACAATTTCGGATTTAGGATTGCACATCGTGGATTGGATCACGCGTCACCAATCTGCAATCCGAAATCCGCAGTCCGCAATCAGAGGCCCTCGATGTCTTTCTCCGCAACCGCCCGGACGTTGTGCTTGGCCAGGATCTGCTGGGCGAAATCCGTATCCTCGAATCGCATCACGAGCAAGGCCTTGTCACTGAATTTCTCCACAAAGCCGTACATGTATTCGATGTTGACGTCATTCTCGGCGAGGATTTTCAGGATCGAGGCGAGCCCGCCGGGCTTGTCCGGCACCTCGATGGCGATCACGTCGGTGAAATTCGCCACGAAGTGGTTGTCCCGCAGCAGCCGGATAGCCAGCTCCGACTTGTCCACAACGATCCGCAGGACGCCGAAACTCTCCGTCTCCGCGATCGTCAACGCCCGAATGTTCACGTTGTTGTCGCCCAGAAGCGAGCACACGTCGTAGAGCCGGCCCCGGCGGTTTTCCAGAAACACCGATATCTGCGTTATCTTCATGTGCGGCCCTCTATAGCTTTCGCTTATCCACAATGCGTTGTGCCTTGCCTTCGCTGCGCTTGATGGTTTTGGGCTCGACAAGCGTCACCTTGACGCCGATCGAGAGCACGTCCGCGATCTCCTTCCTGATCTTATCTCGCAGCTCGTTGAGATGTTTGATCTCATCGGAGAAGAACCGCGGCTCGACCTCGACGAGCACCTCGACCTCATCAAGCTGATGCGCCTGGCGATCGACGATGATCTGGTAATACGGCTGGGTGCCCTCGATGCCGACCAGCACATGCTCGATCTGGGACGGGAACACGTTGATGCCGCGAACGACAATCATGTCATCGGTACGTCCCTTGATCTTGCTGATGCGGGGACTGGTCCGGCCGCAACGGCATTTGCCATGCTGCATGCTCACCACGTCGCGTGTCCCGTAGCGAATCAGCGGGATGCCCTGCTTGGTCAGCGTGGTGATCGTCAGCTCGCCGTCCTCGCCCTCAGCCACCGGCTGACCGGTCTTGGGATTGATGACCTCGGGATAGAACACGTCGCTGAAGATGTGCAACCCGTCCTTGTACGTGCATTCCTGGGCGACGCCGGGACCGATGATCTCGGACAGGCCGTAGACGTCCGTCGCGAGCATGTTCCAGATCGACTCGATCTCCCGCCGCATGGACTCGCTCCAGGGCTCGGCCCCGAAGATGCCGATCTTCCAGTTGCCCGTTTTGGGGTCGATGCCAAGCTCCTTGGCCTCCTCTGCCATGTAGAGCACGTAGCTGGGCGTGCAGGCAATGATTCGCGGCTTGAAATCCTGCATCAGCTTGAGCTGCCGGGCGGTCTGGCCTGATGATGTCGGAATGATCCGAAGACCCATCTCCAGGGCGCCGTAGTGGAACCCCAGGCCGCCCGTGAACAAGCCGTAGCCGTAGGCGATCTGGATCGTGTCGCCCGGCTCCGCCCCCGCACAGCACAGCACGCGGGCCATGACGTCCCCCCAGAGCTTCAGGTCGTCCCTGGTGTATCCTACGAGCGTCGGGTTGCCTGTTGTGCCGCTGGAGATGTGAATCTCATTGATGCGGTTCTGCGGACAGGAGAACAGGCCATACGGGTAGTTGTCCCGCATGTCGTCTTTCGTCGTAATCGGCAGACGCGTGATGTCGTCGATAGACTTGATCTTGTCCGGCTTTACACCTGCGGCGTCGAGCTTGCGCTTGTAGACGGGACAGTTGTCATAGACGTACGCAACGACCTTCTTCAAACGTTCCGACTGCAGCGCCTTGAGGTCTGCAGCGCTCGCACACTCGACATCTTGTTTCCAGATCATGATTGGCCTATCTTCCTCCCGTCGAGGAACACTTTCTTGTTTTCTTCGACCCCTTTGCCCTTGAAGACCGCCTCGATGGCCTTCATCCAGTACTCTTCTTTGATGGGCAACTTGGCCGAGAGCACACCAACTAAGCAGGTATTGAGACCGCGCGGATTTTCAACCGCCTTCTCCGCTTTCTCCGCGTATGGGGTCAGGTCCACGCCATCAGGCTTGAGAAAGCTCTGGAGCCTCGGATGCTCCTCCGGGTGAAAACAGAGGAGGAAGTCCGCGCCGCCGGCGGGCACCAGAGGCGAAAAGACGCGTTTGCCGAATCGCACATGCGACTCGACGGAGCCGCCCCGCTGGGCCATGCCGTGCACCTCAGACTTCTTGACGTGATATCCGGCGAACATCGCGGCCCAGCCGCAGATCTCCGAGGCTTTCAGCACCCCCTGCCCTCCGATCCCGCCGAATGTGATGCTACAGACCTTCTCTTTCATAGCGCGAACCGACCTATCTCTTCAACAGCTTGCACGGATGCCTGGAAATGATGACCGACAGGGCGTCCTCGTGCACTCGCTTCTCAAGCAACGTCCGGAACTCCTCCATATTTCGCGGGTCCACCACGTCGACGTTGTCGGCGCCGCACGCTCGGCAGAGATCTTCAAGAATGAGCTTCTTCGTCGGCTCATTGCGAATGGTCAGGCCGGTGGCGGGGTGTTGCTGCCCGCCGGTCATAGCCGTGGTGGAATTGTCGAGGATCAGGATGACGCCCTTGGCCTTGTTGTACGCGGCGTTGATCAGTCCCGTGATCCCCGAGTGGACGAACGTCGAGTCCCCGAGCACGCCGACGATGTCCTTGCCGGGCGCGCCCTTGCGCCACCCCTCGTTGAATGTCACGCCGGCGCCCATGCACAGGCACGAATGGAGGGCCGACATGGGAGGCAGGCAAGCCAGCGTATAACAGCCGATGTCGCCGGCGACGTACAAGTCCAGTTTCTTCAACGCGGCAAAGGTCGCCCAATGGGGACATTCCGGGCAAAGCCGCGGCTTGCGCTTCACTGCCTTGACTTCCACCTTCGCCTGGCCCGCGACAATCGCCGGGATCAGCTCCGGCGCCAATTCCCCGATCCGGAACGACGGGTCTTTCGCTTTGACCCGCAGCCCCAGCGACTTGACGTGCTCTTCCAGGAATGGGTCCAGCTCCTCAACGACGAAGAGCTTCTTGACGCTCTTGGCGAACGCCCTGATCTTCTCATCACAGAAGGGATACGTCATTCCCAGCTTCAGGTAGGATGCGTCGGGGTAATTCTCCTTGAGGTACTGGTACGTCACGCTCGACGTGACGAATCCGAGCTTACCGTCGCCTCGCTCCACGCGATTGAGTCGGGACCGCTCAGACAGCTTCGTAAGCTCGACGAGCCGCTTCTCAACGAGGATGTGCCGCTGGTAGGCGTGCCCCGGCACCATCACGTACTTGGGGATGTTGCGCTCGAACTCCGGCCGGGGCGGCACCTCCCGGGGCTTGAGAGCGACGTTCTCCTTCGTGTGCGACACGCGAGTGGTCATCCTCAGGAGGACCGGCGTGTCGTAACGCTCACTGATCGCGAACGCCTCTTTGATGAATTCTTTGGCCTCCGCCGGGCTGGACGGCTCGAGCATCGGCATCTTGGAGTAGAGGGCGACCCACCGCGTGTCCTGCTCGTTCTGCGAGGAGTGCATGCCGGGATCGTCGCACACGACGACCACGAAACCCGCCAGAATGCCGGTATAGGAGGCCGTCATCAGCGGGTCCATCGCGACGTTCAATCCGACGTGCTTGCAGGCAAAGAGACTCCGAGCGCCGGAGATCGCCGCGCCGAGCGCCACCTCGAAGGCCACCTTCTCATTGACCGACCACTGCGCATCCACATCAGGAAACTGCGCAAGGGTCTCCAGAATCTCCGTGGACGGCGTGCCCGGATACGCGCAGGCCACACTCAGGCCCGCCTCATATGCCCCATACGCCAGTGCCTCATTCCCCGAGAGCAACGCCTGATCCGATGTATCTTTCTTAGCCATAGGCCCTAATTATAAATACATCGCCGGCCCAGCCAAGGAAAATCCCCGCTACCCCGTGCGGTTTTCCGTCGCTCCACGACCCCGCCGGATGGCATCAGAAGACGTACTCCAGGTTAAACCGGAAGAAGTAGGCATTGTCATTGCTCGGCGCCGCGTAGTACTCATCGCCGTTGATAAAGTACTCCAGCAGGAAGTGGCCATAGAGTTGGTCACTGAATTTGTACCGCAGCCAGCTCGTCAGCAGATGACCGCGGAACTTCTCGGAACTGGACAGATGAATCTTCGAGGGAATCATGGCCCCGGAATTCTGATCGGCCCACAGCGCGTGGTAATCAGCCGTAAGCTGCCACTTCTTATTAATGTTCAGGCGGTGTCCCAGGTTCAGCCGGTGCAGGTTCGTGGTATCGGCCGCTCTCGTCTCGTTCGCCCACGTGTAGATGAGCAACTCGCTCCATCTCGGCCATCGGCCCCAGAGCAGGTCAAACCGCTCGTCTCGGCCCGTACCCGGATCATCGCCCGAATCGAACTCGTACGTGACGTGCGTGGCGTTGTCGTGCGGGTCCTTGAACTGGTACTCCAGGGTGTCCAGCGTGCCGAAGGCCTGCACGTCATGCGTAGGTCCCAGATCCGAGACCACCAGCGGGCTCCCCCCTCTCGGACGGTCGCCGGCCTTCTCGCCGGTCTGAACCGCGCCCTCGGCGCGATACTTCCAGTGGTCGCCGCTTGTGCCGGCGATCGCACCGCCAAGAGTATAAATCTCACCTTTCTCACTCCAGATATACGGGTAGTTGGTGAGCACGTGGTCGAGCGGGCGGTCCTGCTTCCAAATGAGGAAGCCCTCGAGCTGGACCGGCTTCCACGTCGTGTTCGTCAAGTAGAGAATGGTCGCCTGCTCCTTGTCCTCCGAGAGCCCGCGGTCCTGATCGTTGATCGGCTTGAGCCACCGGTCCGATTCGGGCGAGTTGTTCACATAGACCAGGTCCACCTTCGTCGACACATCCTTCCAATCGTAGGTGAACCGGGCGGCGTCGAACATGCCGATGGTGCGAGAGCCATCGAGCGGTGACCCGTCAAGGACCAGCCAGCCGACGCCGAAGATCATGTCCTGGCGGCCAATCGTCGCCGTCAGGGGCGCACCACCAATGTTGCGGATGTTCACGTTGAACCAGTCAAACAGCGCCTCGTCCGGGTTGAAATCCCGTACACCTGGATTCTCATGGCCAAGAGCATTGGTAAATTGGGTCTTCGCCTCCGGATCCTCCCACGTCCGGAACTCCCACACCAGCCGCGTATTGAAGGTGATATCCTCGCCCAGAACCCACTTTGTAAACCACCGTGCGCGATACCGCTGGTACAGCCAATCGTGATCGGCCGGTTCGTGCTCGTTCAGGGTCTGCCAATTCTGGCCGGCTTCAACCCTGAATCGCGTGTCCAGCCCCATGGTCAGCCACGGTGTGGGATTGTGGAACGCCCGCCACAGGTCCGGCCAGAACAACTCTTCATGGGCCGGCGCTGCCGGGGCGGCCGGTGCAGCGGGCGCCGCTTTGGGAGCCTCTTTGGCCGGGGCCGGAGCAGCGGTTCCGGCTTGTGCCAAGGCTACCGAGCCGGTCAGTGCCATCAGCAACGCTACAACCAATCCGGCTTTCCACTGTTGTTGTCTCATTTGTCTCTCCTTTTTCTCATCACTCGCATTATCTGTTACAATCGGCTGCCTGTACCCGATTGCCTGTGGGGCTGCCGGGTCTTTCCAGGCATCAGCTAACACTGTGTTCCGGCCGCATCGCGACCGTGAATGAATTGCATGGCTTCATTGTGCCCGAATCCACGCTATCTCCACCTCACGAGTCAACGTTACGCATTCGGAAGTCTGTTCAGCACCATGCTTGCGTGGCGGCAATGGCCGAACCCATGTGTCCGCAGGACTCAGGTCCCGCAGACTCCGGATATACTCTCTTCTCTTGCCTGCCTCACCACCTTCTGCTGCACGATGCACAGCCACCGCCGGCAAACGACGAACCGGCCTCCAACCTTTAATCGGATGATAATGCCCTACATCAGCACAAAAATAAAGCACGTTTTCGGACAATACCACAAAATTTGGCGGTCATTCAGTGACCTGTGCGCACGCAGATTACGTGTGCCGCCCCATCCGATGTCCCGCACGCCCAGGCTGCGCTACTCGTAAATCGTTGTACTGTAGGACTTTACAGAAACCTCCAACTTCTCGGACTCACGGGCTCAGTCCGAGGAGCGCGCGGGCGTTGCCCGCCAGAATCCTTCCGAGCTTGTCCTGTGGAAGATTCAATTTTTCCAGCAGAGCCAGCGTCCCGGCCTGATCCGTCCACGGCGAATCCGTGCCAAAGAGCACGTACCCATCCGGGTGGCGCATGAGCATGTCCCTCGCCCGCTCCAAGCCGACATTGTCCATCGCAAATGAAATCTCCATGTAGATCTCTCGGCCGATGAGGAACTGATCCACCTCGTCCCACTGCTGCCAGGCGCCCAGATGCGTCGTCACGAGCTTCAGAGCGGGGAACCTCTCGTGAATTCTCAGGAGTTTCTCCGGGTCCGCCCGGCGAATTCTCGGAAAAGCAATGTCATAGCCGGTGTGCATCACGAGCAGAAGGCCTTGTCGCGACACCTCCTCGTAGAAGCGCAGCATCCGGTCTTCATCCGCGAAGAAATCCTGGTAGAACGGGTGCAGCTTGATCCCCTGGAACCCCTCCTCGTGAATACGTCGGATCGCGTCAATACATGCAGGGTCAGCAGGATGAACCGACGGGAACGGGATGAGCCGGTCCGAGCGAATCTGCGCACACCAGCGAAGGATCGGCTCGAACTGCCCCGGCCTCGTCGCGATGCAGCAGACCACACTGGTCTCGATGCCGGAGCGGTCCATCGACCGCAACAAGTCCCCTGCCGTCCCATCCAGGTACGCCCTGACCGCAGGTGCTTCCTCCATCAGCGTCTTCATCGCGCGGGGCGCCAGCGCATCAGGAAACGCATGAGTGTGAAAGTCAATGATCATAAGAATTTACGATTTACTATTTACTATTTGGCCCGATACGCAACTCATAGAATACATGGGACCGATACAGCCCGTGGCACAGGCGTACCGCCAGGTGACACGGACCGAATGATAAATCGTAAATCGTAAACAGTAAATAGGAATGGGTTTGTCATGCAGGCAATCTGGGACTTCTTCAAGAACGACCGGTTCGCACAGCACAGCGGCATCGAGCTGCTGGAGATCGCCGAAGGACGGGCAAAGGCCAGGATGGCGATCAACGACAGCCATCTCAACGGCGTGAACCTCGTGCACGGCGGCGCCATTTTCACTCTGGCCGATCTGGTATTTGCGGCGGCCTCGAACTCCCATGGCACCGTTGCCGTAGCCATCAATGCGAGCATCTGGTTCGTCAAGGCCGCCAGGGAAGGCACCCTGTTCGCCGAGGCGAAAGAGGTCTCTCGCAATCCCAAGCTGGCCACGTATTCGATCCAGGTGACCGACGACTCCGGCGAGATCGTTGCCATCTTCGAAGGGATGGTATACCGGAAGAAAGATCAGATCGGCCAGCCGACCCAGGACTGAGGAAGCGATAGACACTGAAGCGCACTGAGATACAAAAGACCGTTCTTCGCTGGTTTGCCCGGCATGGCCGCGACTTGCCCTGGCGAAGAACGAAGGACCCGTACGCGATTTGGGTTTCTGAGGTCATGCTCCAGCAGACGCGGGTGCCGACCGCCCTGCCCTACTATGAGCGATTTCTGGCGCGATTCCCGACGGTGGAGAGCCTTGCTCGAGCGCGACTCGACGCGATTCTCAAACTATGGGAGGGCCTCGGCTATTACTCGCGGGCCCGGAATCTGCACCGTGCGGCCAGAGAGGTAGTCGAACGATTCAGCGGGCACCTTCCGCAGACGGCGGCGGAGTTGCTCACCCTTCCGGGCATTGGCCGCTATACTGCCGGCGCGATCGCGAGCACCGCGTTTGACGAACGCGTGCCCATCGTGGATGGCAACATCGAGCGAGTCCTGTGCCGCGTGTTCCGCATCCACGGCAACCCGAAAGACAGTGCGGTTCAGAAGGCGCTCTGGTCCATTGCCGATGGTCTGGTGCCCGCAAGCAAGCCCGGCCTGTTCAACCAGGCACTGATGGAGGTGGGCGCGGAGGTCTGCACGCCCCGTAATCCGCGGTGTGACGATTGTCCGCTCGTTCAGATGTGCCGGTCCAGACGCCGTAATGAACAACTCTCACTGCCGCAGCGAAGTCCCAAGAAGCCGCTGCCCAGCCGCACCGTGGCTGTCGGCGTGATCTACAAAGACGGCCGAATCCTGATCGACAAGCGAAAGCCCGAGGGCCTGCTCGGCGGCCTCTGGGAATTCCCCGGCGGCAAGAAGGAGCCCGGAGAGACTCTCGAAGCCGCACTCCGGCGGGAAGTCCGTGAGGAACTCGGCGCCACGATCCGAGTCGGACGGCCGCTGACTGTCGTGGATCACACCTATTCCCACTTCCGCGTCCGGATTCATGCCTTCGAGTGTACGTGGGTATCGGGTGAGCCCCGCTGCATCACCTGCGCCGCATTCAAGTGGGTCCGCCCGCAGGACTTGGGCCGCTACGCCTTTCCGGCAGCCAACAACAAGATCATTCAGGCCTTGCGATCCCACAAGCACTGCAAGCGATAAGAGCCTCTAACATGACGACCTTGGGAGCCGCTTGATGTCATTCCCGCGAAAGCGGGAATCCATTTACGCCGCGGCTTTCCTGGACCCCTGCTTTCGCAGGGGCGACATGCGGGCGTTCACACGCTGCTTGTTTCGTTAAAGGACTCAGGGCGAAAGCCACTTGTCCAGGTTGGCTCGGACGAATTCGTCGTCCGTCAAATGAGGGTAGTCACGGATGATACGATCGATCGCGTCGGTCTGCCCCGGTGAGAGGCGGTCGGCGGGATCGAGCGCGCCGATGTGGCTCATCAGGCCCTGTCGCTGCAAGACGTAGGAGATGCCCGGGATGCAGCCGGCGAAGTTATTGTCGGCATCGAAGATCGCCTTATTGGCAAGCGTCATCTGGCTGGCCAGCGTCAGCATCTTCTGCGGTACGGGCGTCTTCGCTTTCTGAAATCCCTTGATCGCCCTCAGGTGCTCCACGGCCTTCCTGGTCCAGCACGCCCACTGGCCGAGCAGGCCGCCGGCGATCTGAAGTGAGACGTCGCCTCGATCCGTGTGAAACGCATACGGGGCGAGCAAGTCGGCGATGATATTGTCATCGTTGCCTGTGTACAGGGCGATCTCGTCTTGTCGTCCAGACTGCGCAACGGCCTCCAGCACATCGAGCGTCTGATACCGGTTGAATGGAGCGATCTTGATCGCCCGCAGGTTCGGGATTTCCACCAGCCTCGCCCAGAATTCGCGGGGCAGGACCATCCGGCTGATCGTCGCCTGCAGGTAGAAGCCCATGATGGGAAGATGCTCGGCCACCTGCCTCGCGTGGTCGATGAGCTCATCCACTGATTTGCCGCGCAGGGCAGCCAGCGAAAGCAGGCCGAGATGGTAGCCCAGTTTCACCGCCAATTCCGCCTCGCCGACCGCCTGAGCCGTGCCGCCCACCAGACCGGCAATCATGACCGGCGACCCAGAGCCGCCGGACCCGACAGCTTGCCGCGCAGTCTCCACAGCCAACTCAAGAACAGGCCGGTAGAGGCCGACCCTCGGATCGTGAATGGCGAACTGGGTCGTGTGCACGCCCAGGGCCAGGCCCCCTGCCCCGGCCGCCAGGTAGTACCGCGTCAGCGCTCGCTGGCATCGCTCATCGAGCTTGTTCTCGCCGGTCAGAGCAAGCGGATGGGCCGGAATGACGCACCCGTCCCGCAGCGTGTCGAAGGCGTTCGGCTCAACCATCGGGGCACCTCTCAAAACCGCCCGTCGCGGACCTGGTACTTCGTGGGCTTATTCAAGACCGGCTTGCCGGCGGCTACCCACGGGACAATGGTGCCGATCATATCATCGAGACTCATCGCAGGATGCCCGAACACTGCGAAGCACCCGGAGGCGTCGGAGAGCAAGGCGGTTGCCGCCTCCTGCGAGACGAATCGCGGCTCTTTGCCGAGGACTCTGCCGATCCGGGCCGCCAGGTCGCGGATCGCGACACTTCCGGGCCCCGTCACGTTCAAAATGGCGGGCGGGCTTTTCGCGATACCGATTGCTTGCAGGATATAGCGGTTGGCGTCGCCCTGCCAGATCAGGTTGACCGCCCCCATGGTCACGTCTACCGGCTCGCCGTGCAGAATCTTGAGCGTCAGATCGACGATGATGCCGTACCGGGGCTCGTTGGCGTAGTTCAGGCGGATCAATGCCACTGGCGTGCCGAACCGCTCGGAGAAATGCTGGAACATCCGCTCGCGGCCGAGACACGACTGTGCATACTCGCCGACCGGGCCGGGAGTGTCCTGCTCGCGCGAGCCGCCACTTTCCAGATCGACGAAGGGATAAACGTTTCCCGTCGAGAGCGCGACGATGCGCGAACGATTGAACCTGCGGGCGACCAGCGCCGGCATGTGGACGTTCATCGCCCACGTGAGGGGTTGATTCCCCGCGGCCCCGAACTTCATACCCGCCAGGTAGAAAATGTTGGGGACATCGGGCAGGCGGTCGTAGACGGACTCGTCGAGCAGGTCCGCCTCAACGATCATGATTCCTTGCGCTTCGAGGCGATCTCTTACTTGCCGGTCGCTGAATCGCGAGACGGCGTACACCTTCTTGTCAGGTGCGGCCTTCTTAAGCATCATGGCCAGAGTCGGTCCCATCTTGCCGCCCGCTCCGAGGACGGCGATATCGCCGCCGGTCCGGCTCAGGGTCTCACAGGCAGCCGGACCGGGCTCGCTGAGCAACGCTTCCAACCCATGCTCATCCATACTCGCCAAGTCTGCCATAGACAACGATCTCCGAAGCACAGCAAGTTTCCATCGCCTCGTGTACTGTCGCAGACTCCGCTTGTCAAGGATTCATCCCACATTGACAAACGCGTTTGGCGGTTTCATAATCGTATCCGTCCGGCGTAGCAGTCGACGGGCCAATGACACAACCGCCTTTCAGGAGGCCAGCGATGACATACAAGTTCCTCACGCGACCGATCATGATGATCCTGTGCATTGGCATCTGTGAGTTGCCTGTGACAGGAAATGACGGCCGGGATTTCTCGCCGGGACCACGGGAAATGCAGATGGCTACAGCCATGCACTCGAAGATGGCTCAGCTTACCCGCATCACAGTTGGCCACAAGGATGCAGAGCTGGTCGGCAGCGACAACCAGGCCCTGCAAGCGGCAGTCGATTACGTTGCGGGACTCGGAGGCGGCACGGTCGAGATCGGCGAGGGCGAGTACCTGATGCGCGATTCTCTGCACCTGCGGCCGAACGTCGCAGTGCGAGGCATCAAAGGCAAGACCATCCTGCGAAAAGCGGCGGGAGCCGTCTCACCCCTGGCCATTGACGGCGATTTCGGCGAGGAGCAAATCACGGTCGAGGACCCCAACGGATTCTCGTCAGGGTGTGGCGTGGCGATCTGGGACAAGAACGCCGGCGGCTTTCACACAACCGTCGCTCGCATTACCGGACAAAACGGCAATACCTTCTCCATCAGCAAGCCGCTGATGGCTGACTGCATGGTGGACGGCGGCGCCAAGGCAGCGACCGTCTTCCCCGTAGTCAGTGCGTACGACGCGGAGGGGGTTGGCATTGAGGATTTGATCATCGAGGGCAACAAGGACGCCAACGTTCAGCTCAACGGGTGCCGGGGAGCGGGAATATTTCTGTACCGGGCCTTCGGAACGGTGATCAGCGGCTGCACGGTGCGAAACTACAACGGGGACGGCATCAGCTTCCAGCAGTCCAACGATGTCACGGTCGTGGATTGCATCAGCGAAGACAACGCCGTGCTGGGGATTCATCCCGGCAGCGGCTCACAACGGCCGACCGTCCGCAACTGTGTGGCCCGGCGCAACGGCAGCGACGGGCTGTTCCTGTGCTGGCGCGTCCGACATGGGCTCTTCGAGGACAACCTGCTTGAAGAGAACGGCCAGTTCGGAATCTCCATCGGGCACAAAGACTCCGACAACGTCCTGCGCCACAACACGGTGCGGCTGAACAAGCAGAACGGGGTGTTCTTCCGTAACGAGGCTCTCGGCATGGCCCCCCACCGCAATCGCCTGGAGAATAACACGATCGAAAATAATGGCGGCGCGGAAATCCGGATCCGCGGCGAAGTGAACGACCTGACCTTCATCAAGAACACCATACGCGACTCTCGACAAGGCGGTGACGACCCGGACGTGGGGATTCTCATCGAGGAACGTGTAGGCAAGCTGAACCTGCAGGACAACACGATCCAGACGAAAGTGCAGATCGAGGACAAGCGAACATCGAAAGCCAAGTGAATTGAGGAGAATACAATGGGACTGGTAAATCGCAGGGACTTCTTGAGAGGCTCACTCGGGGCGGCGACGGTGGCGGCCGTGCTGCCGCAGCGCCCCAGCCATGCAGCGAGCGAGAAAGTCATTATCGGCGTCATGGGACTTGGCGGCCGGGGAACGGCATTGGCAAAGATGTTCGCCGAGCGCAAGGATGTGGAAATCGCCTACCTGTGCGATCCGGACAGCCGGCGTCTGCCGCAGGCCAGCCAGGCCATCACACAGGCACAAGGTAAGCAGCCGCAGACAGTGCAGGACTTCCGGCGAATCCTCGACGACAAGAACGTGGACGCCCTGATCAACGCGACCCCCGACCATTGGCACGCGCTCGGAACCATCCTGGCCTGCCAGGCGGGCAAGGATGTCTACGTGGAGAAGCCGATGGCCCACAACGTCTGGGAGGGCCGCAAGATGATCGAGGCGGCCCGCAAATACAAGCGGGTCGTGCAGGTCGGAATGCAGACGCGAAGCGCACCATACGCGAAAGACGCAGCGGAGCAGGTCCGCGGCGGCAAGCTCGGCGACGTGTATCTGATCCGCGTATTCAACATGATGCAGCATTCGCCGATGGGCCGGGGGTCAGAGCAGCCTGTGCCGCAGGGCTTCGACTATGATCTCTGGTGCGGACCCGCGCCGAAGCTGCCGTACAACCCGAGCCGAGCGTGGCTGAACCAGTGGGAGTACAGTTGCGGCCCGATCCCCGGCGACGCGATTCACCAGTTGGACCTGGCGCGCACGCTCTTCGGCGACAAGCCCTATCCCGACGCGGTGGCCCACAGCGGCGGCGTTCGAGCCCTGCGTGACGGCCGCGAAATCCCGGACACGCAAATGGCCCTCTTCGATTACGGCGACCTCACACTCGTCTTCGAGTCCGCCCTCTGGACACCCTATCTAAAGAAGGTGCCCATGCAACTGCGTGACAGGGACCTGTTCCCGGACTGGCCGTTCTACTCCATGAGAATCGAGGTCCTGGGGACAAAGGGCATGATGTACCTGGGCCGGCACGGCGGGGGGTGGCAAATCTACGACGCTGACGACAAGGTCGTGGATTTCCGCTATGGGCGGCAGGGCGACCAGCCGCACCAGGAAAACTTCATTCAGTGCATCCGCACGCGTGAAAAGCCGAACGCCGATGTCGAGCAGGGCCATTACTCCGCCCTGCTCTGTCACATGGCCAACATCTCGTACCGCGTGGGGAATCGAAAGCTCGCCCTCGACCCGAAAACCGAGACGTTCATCGACGCACCGGACGCCAACAAGTTCCTCAAGCGGACGTACCGCCAGCCCTGGGTCGTTCCCGAGGAGGTCTGAGGGGCCGAGTTACTTCTGCGCTGGCGCCGGCGCAGGCGCGGGTGCTTCCTTCTTCTGGGCCTTTTCCAGGACTGACGCGAGCGTGACGCGTGCGCCGTTCTGCGCCTTGGACTCATCGGCGGCACTCATAAAGGCGAAGATCTCGATGGTTTCCTCGGGGGGCACGGGCGTCTTGCCGGTCTTGAAGAACTTCACGATCTCATCGATCAGCGGCTCGTAGCCCTCGTTGTTGCCGGCACGAGCGATGCCCTTCGTGCCGTAGACCATGGCGCCGTAGTCGAGCTTGCCCGCCCGCAGGCCGCGGAAGGTGCCAATTCGGCCGCCTTTCCAGACGCCCACGACGTACTCATAACCTTCCGTCTGGACGCGTTGCACGTATTCGCACCCGGTGCCCATGATGGTGAAGAGAATCTCCACTCCATGGATGCCGTACCAGTAGAGGTCCGGATGATGCGGCTCGAGACTGCACGGGCTGAAGGCGTCGCACCCGAGGATGTCGCCGATCGCGTCGCTGTTTCTCATCCCGATCACGCGGGGCGAGAACCGCAGAGAGGAGCTGGACCAGCACGGCACGTTGCTCTCCTTCGCCAGGCGGAATATCTCCAGCACATCGGCGAGGCTGCCCGCCATGGGTTTGTCGATGAACAGCGGCTTCTTCGCTGCAATCACCGCCTTTGCCTGATCCAGATGCGGCCGCCCGTCCACGCTCTCCAACAGGACGCCGTCCACCTTCTTGCAAAGCTCGTCGATGCTGCCGACGATCTCGACCCCGTACAGGTCCTTCATCTCGGTCGTGAACTGCTGGACGCGCCCGGCCGAATCCTTGATGTCCGGCGACCCGCCCGAATAGCCCACTACCACCTTGCAGCCATAGTCCTTCTCCCGTTCGTTGATGATCTTCGTGAAGGCGGTGACGTGCGACGTGTCTAGTCCGATCATACCGATTCGGAAGGACTTTGTCTCCGGGGGTTTTGCCTCCGGCGGCTTTGCCTCCTGGGGCTTCGGCGCGTCAGGTTTGGTTTCCGGGGGCTTCGCCTCCTGCGCCATCAACGTGACATTGACAAGGCAAGTCAGTGCCGCGACCAGAACACTCGTACGGATCATCATTGCATCTCCACATTCTATCACAGGCTCCTCACCCGCCCGGCGAGTCTCTCAAGCTCGCTCGTACGGGCCGCCGGGGCCACCACCATGCCTTGTGCCTTCCAACACACATCGCCACAACCATCCCTGAACCGAGGCAGTATACCAAAAGCCGCGTGTAAAGGACATATCTATCGTGCGGGTTTCTGGAATTTTCCCTTTTCCGCAGACCAGCGGCTCGACTATACTCGTCCCCGTCGCGGCACACGGGCTTCTTCCGATGCCCGGCACAGCCGGAAAGGACCGGGATTTCTCATGTTTCGACCAGGCAACAGGTGGTCTTCAATCATTCTCGCCCTTGCCTGGTTGTCGCCGGCCGGCTCGCAGCAAGTCCCTGGAGTTGTCATCAATTATATCCCCTCTTCCTGCCAGGTCTACGTCGGCTCGCCCGGCATCGCCGTACTTCCGGCCGGGGATTACCTGGCCAAGCACGATGAATTCGGGCCGGGGTCCACGGAGCGTACCGACGCCGTCACACAGGTCTTCCGGTCGGCGGACCGCGGGGCGACATGGTCCCACGAGGCCACCGTCCGGGGCATGTACTGGGCCAGCATCTTCGTCCACGGTCCGGACGTGTACCTTATGGGGACCAGCCGGTACCACGGCTCGGCCGTGATCAGTCGCTCCAGCGACGGCGGGAGGACCTGGACGGCGCCAAAAGACAAGAATTCGGGCCTGCTGCTCGACGACGCCCAGTGTCACTGTGCCCCCGTCCCCGTGGTCGTTTTGGGGGGCCGAATATGGCGTGCAATGGAGGATGCCATGGGCCCAGGCGGCTGGGGAAGCCATTTCCGGGCGTTCATGATGTCCGCTCCGGAGGATGCCGATTTGCTGCATGCGGAGAGCTGGACCACTAGCAACCGCCTCGGGCAGAATCCCCAGTGGCTTGGCGGCAAGTTCGGCGGCTGGCTGGAGGGCAACGCCGTCGTCGCGCGGGACGGCGGGATCATCAATATGCTTCGGGTGGATTATCGCCCGGAAGGCGAAAAGGCCGCCGTGGTGAGGGTCAGCATCGATGGGACGAAGGCCACGTTCGATCCGAACACAGGCTTCATCGAGTTCCCGGGCGGCAGCAAGAAATTTACCATCCGCTACGATCCCGCCTCAAAGATGTACTGGACGTTGTCGAATCGCGTCCTGCCGCGACACCGCGACCCGGACCCGGGGCGCGTGCGAAACGCTGTGGCCCTGATGCGGTCCGGCGATCTGCGGCGTTGGGAGATTCGCTGCATCGTCCTCTACCATCCGGACGTGGACAGGCACGGATTCCAGTACCTGGACTGGCTGTTCGACGGCCCGGATATTATCGCTGTTTCGCGAACGGCATACGGGGAAGGGGCTTCGGCCGCTCCCCGCCAGCACGACGCCAACTACCTGACGTTCCATCGGCTCCGAAACTTCAAGGCATTGACCATGAACGACTCGGCCCAGGGGGCCCGTCCGGGCCAGGAGGCATGGTCAGCCGCAAAGTGATAATACCCGCAAGACGCAGGCTTGGGAGTATAGGTGAATGTATAGGAGAATGGTATGACAGCTTCGGCAAGAAAGACAGTGTTGATCGTTGGTCTGGCAGCGATTGTCGTGATTCTGGCCGGCCCGGCGACCGGGGAGGAGAAGGCAGCGCAGCTCACGATCAAGGCCGACCAGGGCAAGGAAACCATCAATCGCAACATTTACGGGCACTTTTCCGAGCACTTGGGCCACTGTATCTACGGCGGATACTGGGTCGAGCCCAACAGTCCCATCCCAAACACACGGGGCATTCGAAAGGACATCGTTGAGGCCCTGCGGGCGATCAAGATTCCGGTGCTCCGCTGGCCCGGGGGCTGCTTCGCGGACGAGTATCACTGGCGAGACGGCATCGGCCCGCGGGAGAAACGGCCCACCATGGTCAACACGCATTGGGGCGGCGTCACCGAGAACAACCACTTCGGCACCCACGAGTTCATGGACCTGTGCGAGCAGTTGGGCTGCGAGCCGTATATCTGCGGCAATCTCGGCAGCGGCACCGTCGAGGAGATGGCCGACTGGATCGAGTACATCACGTTCGACGGCAAAAGCCCGATGGCGGACCTGCGCCGGCAGAACGGCCGGGAGCAGCCTTGGAAGCTGAGATATTTCGGCGTCGGGAACGAAAATTGGGGCTGCGGCGGCAACATGACACCCCAGTTCTACGCGGACCAGTTCCGGCGGTACCAAACCTACGTCCGCAATTTCGGCGAGAACCGCATCTCGAAGATCGCCTGCGGCCCGAACGGCCCAAACTATGATTGGACCGAAGTCCTGATGCGGGAGATTGCCGGCAGGCAACGCCCGATGATGTGGGGCCTGGCGCCCCACTACTACTGCGGCTCCGGCAGGAAAAGCCGCTCGGCCACCGAATTCACCGAGGTGGACTGGTCCTGGCAGATCAGGAACGCCCTGCGGATCGAGGAGATTCTGAACAGGCACATCGAGATCATGGACAAGCACGACCCGGACAAGCGGGTCGCCATCGCGTTCGACGAGTGGGGCGCTTGGCATAATGTCGAGCCGGGGACAAATCCGGGGTTCCTCTACCAGCAGAACTCGCTCCGCGACGCCATGGTGGCCGGCCTGACGCTCAATATCTTCAACAATCATTGCGCCCGCGTGAAGATGGCGAATATCGCACAGACGGTCAACGTCCTGCAGGCGATGATTCTGACGGACGGTCCGAGGATGCTTCTGACGCCCACCTACTACGTGTACTACCTGTACACGGTCCACCACGACGCGACGCTGCTGCCGACGGAGTTGAGCGGTCCCGAGTATGCCTTCGAGGCGGACAAGCTGCCCGCGATGAACGTGTCGGCCTCCCGCGACAAGAACGGCAGAATCCACGTGTCCTTGTGCAATATCGACCCGCACAACACGGTCCGGCTCAAGGCCCAATTGCAGGGATCGAAGGCCAAACGTGTCACCGGGCAGGTCCTGACGGCGGGTGAAATCACGGCTCACAACACGTTTGACAATCCCAACGTCGTGCAGCCCGCTGCATTCAACGACGCCAGAGTCACGGACAGCGGCTTCGAAGCTGTGCTGCCTGCCAAGTCCGTCGTCGTCCTGGAGCTCGGGGAATAAGCTGCGTCGTGCCTCGCCATAATGACTGCGGCAGGGCGAGATCGAATCCCGCCCTGCCGCATAAGGGTCATGCCAACCCTCCGGGCGCTTCCGACCTGTCAGGTCTCAGAAGCCGCCCTCACTCACACACACTCGCAGACTCACACAGGCCCAACAGCCTGAATCACCTCTACTGAGCGAACGACAGGCAGATGTTGTCGAGATACAGCGTATCCACGTCCTTCTCGACCTGGCCCGAGCTGGTAGTCCCATTTCCGACGCCGATCGTGAGTTTCTTCACGGTCGTCAGGTCCACGCCGGTGAACTCAGCCAGCGGGATGTCCCAGGTGCGCCAGTATTCCGTCTGGATCGCGAAATTGAAGGGATGTGTCACGGTGGCGTTGTTGCCGGCGGCATCCTCAACCGTTACGAACATCGGCTGTTCCACGTTATCCCGCTTGCCCCGGAAGGACAGCGACAGGAAGTTGGGGTCCCCGACCGTCCAGTCCTGGGCGGCGGCAAACGTGCGGGTCGCCTCGGTCACGAAGGGCTCGAACTGATTTTGGAACTCAAGCCGCATGGCTTTGGCGCCCTGCAGTATGGTGCCTGTCTCGAGGAAGACGTAATCGTAGCCGGCGATATTGTGAGGCCAAGCAGCCGCAATCGCGGCGTTGTCCGCATAGGACTCGAAGTCCTCCACGACAATGTTGCTTCCCGTCGTGAATGTCCAGGGGTCGCCCTGCGTGGTGCCCTTGGCACCGACGAGATCGACGCGCCATTGATAAGTCTGGCCGGATTGGAGCATTCCCGGATCAAAGCTCGCCCCGGTCGGGTCCGGCGAGACCAACTGCATGTTTCCCGCCGGGCCAAACCAGACCTGACGACCGGTGGCATACTTGGCCTCAAGCCAGCTCAGGCCCGCGTTCATCCTGACGCCCGTGGCGCCGTTGGCAGGACTCGGAGCCATCGCCGGCACAGCATCAGCGCTCGACGAGACATCGTCAAAGGTCGTGTAGAAGCCGGGAGGAGTCTCATGCTCGTTCTGGGCGAAGATGCCGCTGGGGCCGCTCGTGAAGACCTTGTTGCTGCCACCACTGTCTGGGTCTTCCCACGGATCGTTGCCGGCCGTGTCGAGCATCACGGCTGTCTGGGCAACCAGCGGGCCGCCCTTGAATTCGTACAGGCTGCCCTGGACATAGACGGGGCCGGCGCCGACCACGTCGAGTGCCGCATAGTAGCTGCGTGCGTTGTTCAGGCCGGGGACGAGCGCGCCGATGTCCGTCCTCATGATATTCTGCAGGTTCACCACCTTCTCAACGTTGATCGTGAGATTGGCCGGGCCGTTCTCCCAGTCGATGTGCATGACATAGCAGCTCGCCACAATCCCAGGGGCTGCGCCGGGGATCAGCTTCCCGTCATTGATGATGTAGGTGGAGCGAGTGGCCAGGCCGTGATAGTTGTGCGAGGCGTCGCCTGTCACGTTCACCATGGCGGCAACACGGACATCGGTGAACTTCTCATCGCTGCCAAATCCCACGCCAAACGCCGCTCCGAGCTCTGTAGCATTGGCCGCAGTGGTTTCCTTCAGCGCAAGGTAGCTGTTGCCGTCGGCTGTCGTCAGAACCGGCTGAGTGAATGTTGGCTTAACCTGCGGGTATGACAGGAACTTCCACGACAAGTTGAGTTTGCCGCCGTCGAACGAGTCGGACCAGTTGGCAAAGCCGACCCCGGCGAAAACGGCCACAATACTTAATGCCCATGCAATGCGTTTTGATGTGCCCATTTCTTGTCTCCTCACTAATGTCAAAATAACGTTCCAGAACAGTGCGCAGAACAACTTACGGTCCCCCAAGTGCATTCGCAGACGTGTAAAATCGCATGCGTTCTCCTCCAACGTGCTGCGGAAGATAGCCGATTGTCATTATACCCGCCGCTACAGCCCGAATCAAGCGCACAAACGGAATTTTTGGGGGCGCCCGCCGGATCCGTGTCCCCGGAATCACGATTTCCATTGCATCCACGTCGGGGGGTGTCTAACCTTAGAATATGTCAGGAGTTGCAGCTCGCAACTCAAGCCCGGTCACGATGAATGAAAGGAGGATCTGGCCGTATGCAAATTGCCCCGAGAAGCCTTGGATCGATTGTGCTGGGCGCGATGCTCGTATGCACGAGCGCCGTCTACCCTGCCCAGAGTATCAGCCCGGCCCAGGAGAATCCTGTCATCTCGGTGTCTCTCAACACCGCCGACGGGACAATTGCGGTTCTCGACAAGAGAACGGGCCAGCGGTGGCAGCAGAAGGCATCGGCGAGAGGTGAAATCACAGATGCCATAACCACCGCGAACGGCATACAGGCGGTCTGGCATGATGCCGATCTGGGCACGAAGGTCGCCGTAGAGGTGCAACTCGACGCAGACAAGGCGGAATTCACCCTCGCGCTGTCCGCGCAGGGCGATTTGAAGCGGTCCTTGCGGTATCCCCATCCTTTCATCACCGAGGCAGGCACGTACCTCGTCGTCCCCATGAATGAGGGAATCTCATATCCGGTTGACGACGCCTCGGTGGAGACACGGACACTCATCGCCTACGGCGGCCACGGCATCTGCATGCCTTTCTGGGGGGGCACCGATGGGCAGTGGGGACAGATGGCTATCCTTGAAACCCCCGACGACGCGGAGATTCGGATCGCCAGGATTGACGGCAAGCTCTGCATCGCACCCGAATGGGACGCCCAGAAAGGCCAATTTGGCTATACTCGCAAGCTGCGCTATGTCTTCTTCGACAAGGGCGGCCACGTAGCCATGTGCAAGCGATACCGGTCCTACGCGAAGGACACGGGCCTGCTCAAGACGCTCATGGACAAGCGTGCCGCAAATCCGAATGTCGATCTGTTGATGGGGGCGGTCAACGTCTGGTACTGGGAGAGGGATGCCCTTGAGATGGCGCGTGAGATGAAATCTCGCGGGATCGACCGAATCCTGTGGAGCAACTGCCAGAGCCCCGAAGTCGTCCAGGCGATGAACGAGATCGACGGCGTCTTGACCGGCCGCTACGACATCTACCAGGACCTGATGGACCCGAACGTCGTCAAAGAACAGCTTCGGGGCGTACACCCGGACTGGACCCAGGCAGCCTGGCCCGCCGACATCATGCTCGACGCCAAAGGCGACTGGCGCAAGGGTTGGGAGGTCAGAGGCAGGGACGGCAAGATGTACCCCTGTGCGGTCCTCTGCGACAAGCAGGCACTGAAATACGCCGCCGAGCGCGTGCCTGCTGAATTGAAGACGTATCCCTACCGCTGCCGGTTCATCGATACGACGACGGCGTCACCCTGGCGCGAATGCTACGACCCGCATCACCCGATGACGCGAGGCGAGAGCCGGCACTGGAAAATGGAGCTCCTGCGCTACATGTCGCAGGATATGCGCCTCGTGACCGGCAGCGAGACCGGCCACGACGCCGCCGTGCCGTACGTCCACTACTTCGAGGGCATGCTCAGCCTCGGACCCTATCGCGTACCTGACTCAGGACGCCAAATGCAGAAGATCTGGGACGAGGTCCCCGAGCGCGTCGCTAAATATCAGCTTGGCCACCAATATCGGTTGCCGCTGTGGGAACTGGTCTACCACGACTGCGTCGTGGCCGAGTGGTATTGGGGCGACTACAACAATAAGCTGCCGGCGCTCTGGAACAAGCGGGACCTGTTCAATGCCCTCTACGGCACGCCCCCGATGTTCATGTTCTCCCGCCAGTTCTGGGAGCAGAACAGGGACCGCTTCGTGCAAAGCTACAAGGACACCTGCACGGTGGCGAGGGCCGTCGGCTACTCAGAAATGACCGACCACCGCTTCCTCACGCGGGACAGGAGCGTGCAGCAGACACAATTCGCCAACGGCGTCGTCGTCACCGTCAACTTCGGCGAAAAGCCCTTCACGCTCCCCGACGGAGCCGTTGTCGCTCCGATGAGTCACCGCGTGACGGGAATGTAACCGGAACAGAGTGGATCTCCGCTTGCGCGGGGCATGTACTTAGCCCGCCCCTTATTAGCAGCCGGGTGGCACCGCCAAACTCGTTTGACGGCGCTCATTCGACGAGGCCTGCCCAATCGAGACCCCACGGGCAAACGAGTTGTGTTCGTCCCAACTTGTTGAGATCCTCGTGGCATGAGATGGGTGGCAGCGTCAAGCGCAGCTTGGCGATGGCGCCTTTCCCATGCGCAGGACCATCGCCAAGGCCTTCGGCCTTGACGCTGCCACCCGTCTCGACAACTCGTGGCGCCTGAAACTCAACAAAATGGGACACTGCAAACGAGTTTGTCCGTGCCACCCCCCTACGTCCATCCATGCTAAACATATCCTGCGCGAGCATGACAGAGTCAGGACAATTAGGCGTCTATACCTGCTCGGGAACGACGAAGGGCTCGCGATAACTGCCACGGACGAGCTTGTTTGCTTCTTCCGTGCGCTCGCCTGTGAATTTCTCCGCCTGCGGGTCCATCGTCAGCCAGGGGCCGAGGATTCGCGGCGTCTGCTTCACGTCCACGCCGTTGAGCAGCAGATGGTCCTGGACGCGCTCGAAGGCATCGGCCAGGTCCGCGTTTGTTCCGATTCGTTCGATGATCTCCGCGCGCGATGCTTGCTGCCCGAGTCGGTAGGAGATATTGCCTATGTGACACAATGCGCTGGAGAGGTGCCCTTCGAGAACATCGGCATTGAGGTCGCTCACCTTGCGGCTGCGGACGGCCTTGATGAAGTTCTCATGGTGCCCGGCGCCCTCGGTCAGGCGGAACTGCTTGATCCGCTTGCCGCTCGCGTCGTAGGCCCATCCGCCGGCGAGATAGCCGTTCTCGCAATCGACGATCATGCCGTCCCGCACGCCCCGGTAGTCATCCATCGCCGAGTCGCCCTTGGCCCGAGGTAGGCCGCGAACCTCGAAAAGGATCGGGACCGGCTTGTAGTCCAGGAACACGGTGATCGTGTTCGGCGTTTCACCGTCGTCAATGTATCCGAACCGCCCGCCGAAGCTCATCACCCGTGGCGGCAGCTCGCCCTTACCGACCATCCAGCGGCAGATATCGATGTAATGGATGCCGTTGTTGCCGAAGTCGCCGTCACCGGTCGGCCATACCCAGTGCCAATCATAATGCAGGTTCTTTCGCATCAGCGGCACTATGGGGGCCGGACCGCACCACAGGTTGTAATCGACCGACTCCGGCACACGCTGTGGTCCGTCCACCTTGCCGATGCTGTCACGCCGCACATATACGAAGCCGCGCACCAGTCTGACCTTGCCCAGGTTGCCCTGCTGAACGTACTCGATGGCCTCGCGAAGCCCCTCGTCTGAGCGGCGCTGCGTCCCGCACTGCACGATGCGGTTGTATTTGCGGGCCGCCTCGACCATCCGCCGCCCCTCCCAGATGTTGTGCGAGACCGGCTTTTCCACGTACACGTCCTTGCCCGCCTGGCAGGCCCAGACGGTGACCAGCGAGTGCCAATGATTCGGCGTGGCCGTGATGACCGCGTCGATGCTCTTGTCTTCCAGCAGCTTGCGGTAGTCCACGTACGTGTCCACTTTCTCATTACGGTCGGCGAACTTCTTTTGCTCTCTCTCCAGGCAACTCCTGTCCGCATCGCAGATGGCGACGACGCGGACGCCGGGGATCGCGCGGAACCAGTTGATATGGTTGCTGCCCTGGCTGTGGATTCCCACGACGGCGACCCGCACGTCATTGTTGGCTCCTCGCACACGAGAATGCGGCACGGCTAACGATACTCCCGCCACGGCTGATGCTCTCAGGAAATTCCGACGGCTCATCCGCTTCATCTGACTGCCCCTTGCTGCCCAAGCAGACTCATTCTAGCGCCTTCACAAGCACGCGTTCACCTTTGCACGGACTCTCTTACGGTCATACGGGACATAGTAGCGGGCATTAGCGCATGTGTCAAAGCCCGTCCGGATGCGTGGTCGACACGAGTAGGACTACATCCTGCGGCATGCTGGTCAGTTCACATGTATGGGACCAGGCCCCTCATGCGGCACCGTCGGTGCGACATTGGGCTCGCCGGGCGCGCCGCGTCGGAAGCCGAATCGACCGCCAGGTCCAGGGCCGCGTCCAGGTCCCGGCCCCAGACCGATGTGCGGAGGGCCATAGCCATGCTGGAACGGCCCCGGCAGTCCCTCCATGTACTCCTGCCAGAGACGCTGCTGATTTTCGTCCAGCACCGGCATGATCTCTTCGTGCATTGCCTTCAACTCCGCAAGGATTTGCGTACGGCCGTTGGATCGAATCTCCTCAAGCCTGGCCACGTGCTTTTGGAGAATCGGGTGAACTTGCTCCATCTGGTCAGGCGAGAGATGCAGGCGAGGTCCGAGACCGCCGAGCGTATCAATCACGACTTTCTCTGGCGGAAGCATCCCTTCCCGCCCGACGTGTCCGACTGTGAATAAGGCGATCGCGGCGCCGCTGAGCATTCCGGCCAAGAGAATGATCAACCCAAAGAAGGCCATTCGCCAGTGGTGCAACCGGCGAAGCAGAACCATCGGGTTGTCGAGACCTTCGTGTGGATTCATTTCGCTGCCCATGATATCGCCTCCGCAATCTGGCTCAGCGGTCCGGCGGACCTCGTGTAGAGCATGAATGCGACCGCCGCCGCAGGCACGGCGACGGCGGAAGATACGGCGGCCAGCCACATCCAGAATCGCTCCGCCACGGTCAGCGGCTCGGCCCGCCCGGCCGTGAGCATCTGGATCACGCTCTGCGCCACGTCCACCTTCGGCGGCCTCTCGACCTGCGCCCGCACCGCTAAACGTTCTATCTGTTTCCAGTTCATGGCATCAACTCCGTCCCGCTTCGCTTGACGATCTTTTGCAGTTTCCTTCTCGCACGCAGCGCCTGGACTTTCACCATGGTCTGCGTCCATCCGGTCCTTTGAGCCGTCTCCGCAACATCACATCCATCCAGGTACCGCAGGCTCATCACCAGCCTGTCGCGCGGCGGCAACTGCTCGAACAGGTTATACAACAATGTGGCGGCACGCTCCGGCTCCAATACATTGAGAATGCCATCGTCCTCAGTAGCCTTGTCCCACTGCTCCAGGTTGAACGGCTCGGCCTCCCTGCGGCGGGCCCTCTCCTTCCAGTATCGGTACCCGACGCGGGTCGCAATCCGTGCGAGCCAATGCTGGAACGGTGCCTTTCCGCGATACGAGCCCAGGCCGAGGTACGCTTCCACGAACACGTCCTGCACGAGTTCCTCGTGATCGCGGCGGTCACGGCTGAACCGCCAGAGAATCCCGGCGACGTAGTCCTGATGCCGCTCGACGAGCCGGCGATAGGCGTCCGGGTCGCCCCCGCGACTGCGCTGCACGTCCTCCAGATCGCCCTCGCTCGAATTTGTCGCGACAATTGGCGGTTGCGCATACGCCGGGACCGCCAGGGCCCTCACCGCTTCGGCGATCAGGACCTCGACGAACGTTGCAGCATTCGGCAGCAGGTTCCCGGCTTCGATCATATTCGCAAGACCTAACCCTATCCGTGATTCTCGGCAATGAAATTTGCCCGCCCGGCATTCATTCCATTCGCCCGGCACACAACGCATGGCGGCCCCGCCTGAAGGGTTTCTCTCAGGCGAGGCCGTCATCACACACTCGGTCATTCACTTGCTCATTGCTGATGTTGAATCTGCATGCCGCCTCTGGCCGCCTTGTGAAAGGCCTGCAGCTCTTCGAGCGTCAGCTTGCCATCCTTGTCGGCATCGGCCGCCTTGAACATCTGCTCCAGCGGTATGGGACCGCCGAGGCCCGGGCCGTGCATGGGAGGCTGTGCAGCCCGGTTCAGGTCATTCGGATCGGCCCAGGGGCAGAAGGGCCCGGGACCGTGCGGAGCACTCTGTCGCAGGCCCGGCAGCTTCGCCACGATCTTATCAAATTCCTTGCGTTGCTCGTCCGTCAGCACGGCTTTGGCCGCCGCCAGCGTCTTGGCGTGAAGGACGGCCTGATTTCCGATAGCCTGGCCGAGGGCTGTGGCCGCAGCGCGAGTCTGCTCTTCCGTCGAGCCGCCGATCACCGCATCATGCAATGCTCCCCTGGCGTCCACTACGGCCTTCTCCGCCGCTTCCGCATCCGATTTCGCATCCTCCCGAATCTTGCGAATCTGAGCCTTCTGATCGTCCGTCAAGTCCAGCCACCACACAATTGCGCCGAGCGCGTCAGCATGTGCCGGTCCCATCATGCCGGGACCCTGAGGACCCATGCCCATTCCCATGCCCATACCAGGGCCCATCCCCATACCCGGTCTGCCGCTGTGCGCAGGTCCGCGCCCCCAGCCCGGCCCACCCTGCCCTGCGATCGCCAGTCCCCCAACGACGGCAAGTACTGCCGTCACGACCACTGCTGCTTTCCATCCCGTCTTCATATCCGGCTCCTTTCGATTCCGCCCGATTCATTCCCGATTCAGTTCGTCACATCAGGGCCCTTCTGACAGGATAGTGAGAGCAGCACCGCCGAAAGTTACACCTGCCGTGAAAAATCTCATCGGGCAGCCCGGCGAATATCATGTCTTCTTCTTCGCCGGTTGCGGCTTGCGCAGTGGAAACACGTCGGATTCCGTGCGCCCTCTGGAGAAGATGGCCTCGACTCGGGCCACGACATCCGGATTCTGGCCGGCAACATCGATCCGCTCGCCGATGTCCTTCGTGAGATTGAAGACCTGGATTGCCTCATCCGGCTTGAGACGCACCGCTTTCCAGTCGCCCAGGCGCACCGCCTGCTGGCCGCCCAGCTCCCAGTACAGATACTCGTGCTTCTTCTGCCGATCCGGCCGGCCCAGAAGCACCGACAGAATGGAAATGCCGTCGACGTCCTCCGGCGGCTGCACGCCCAGCAACTCGGCACACGTCGGCAGGAAGTCCCAGAACGCCCCCACGTAATCGCTCTCGCTGCCCGGCTTGATCCTGCCCGGCCAGCGGGCGACGAAGGGCACGCGGATCCCGCCGTCCCAGACCGACTCTTTCAGGCCGTGAAGAGGTCCGGCGCTCTCGAAGAAGGCTGCATCTGAGCCACCGGCATTTGTCGGGCCGTTGTCGCTGGAAAAGATGACAAGCGTATTCTCCTCCAGACCAAGCTCCTTGAGCAGGCCCGTGATCTGCCCGACATACTTGTCCATTCGCGTCACCATCGCGGCGTAGCAGGCCCGCGGGCGCGGATGAGCCACATACCCCCTCTTGCCGTCGTACGGCGGGTCCGGCCACAGGTCCTTGTACTCGGCCAACGAGTCCTCCGGGACCTGTAAGGCGACATGTGGAATCGTAAATGGTACATAGAGGAAGAAAGGCTTGTCCCTGTTCGCCCTGACGAACTTGAGGGCCTCCGCGGCAATCAGATCGAGCGAGTACACCCGCTCGGCGCCGTCTTTATTCTCTTCGATCCAGAAGATTTCGCCGTCGCGCCAGAGGTGATTCGGGTAGTACGTGTGCGCCTGGCGCTGGCAGATATAGCCGAAGAAGTGGTCGAAGCTCTGCTTCTGCGGATCGCCGGTCGTGCCGACGCGGCCGAGTCCCCACTTGCCAAACGCCCCCGTGACGTAGCCGGCCTTCTTAAACAGGTGCGCGACGGTGAACGTCCCCTCCGCCAGCGGCCACTGCCCTCCAATCGTCGAGCCGAGTTTCCAGCCCTCCTCTCCACCAACCTGCAAATTGTCCCGCACCTGGGCATGGCCCGTGTGGTATCCGGTCATCAAGGCACACCGGGAAGGCGCACAGACCGGGCTGCCGGAATAGAACTGACTGAACCGCATACCGCCGGCGGCGATTCGGTCGATATTCGGCGTCCGAATCTTCTTCTGGCCGTAACAGCCCAGATCGGCGTAGCCGAGATCGTCGGCCAGGATAAAGACGACGTTGGGCGGCCGCTTATCGGCGGATGCCGCTCCCGCCGCAAGGGAATTCAGGGGACGGAATCCTGCCGTCGAGGCGGCACACAGACTTGCCATCTTCAGGAAATCGCGTCTTCGCATCGTAAGCCTCCGGAGAATAATGTCCGGATCAATCTGCTATTTGCCTCCCGGGAAATTGCCAAGGACGTCGCGGCTTCGGCTCAGATCGTCGCCCGGGATCACGACGGCCACCCACGGCTTGTTCTTGTCTGAGATTCTCGTCTGCCAGACCGTGGTCCTGGAGTTCTTGTCGCTGCTCGCCAGGGACTGCGCATCGATATTCCATCCTTGGATGTGCACATCCGTCTTGCCCGGCTTTGTCGTCGTGAGCGTGATGGTCACGTCACCAGCGGCGGAGGTTTCCTCACTCAGCGTGTATCCGGGATCAGGCCGTGCGTCCGGGGCATACAGGTCGCACATCAGCCACAGCCAGCGGGAAGAAGGGTGCACCCAGACCTCCTTGTAGTTGTAGCAGTTGCCCGGGGGCCAGTACGGGACGTCGCGCTCGAAGTGCGTCTGAATGCCGACGGGGAGCGAGCCGGCCATGTCGCCGGACATGGCAGTATACTGCGGAGCGTAGTCGTGTCCTTCGCCATACATGAGGCTCTGGCAGAACGGGTTGCGGCCGAGGACCCACTGCAACTGCTTCTCGCATATGTCCCGAAGGGCCGCGTCCTTCCGCAACCGGGCCGCCGCCGATAATCCTTTTGTCTGCGACAGGACCGTGCCGCAGTTGCCACGGAAGTCAAACCAGACGGGAAACAGGCGCAGGTAGTATCCATCACCGAGCTTGATGCCGTTCTCCACCTGCTCGCGGAATGTCGCACGGCTGGATTCATCGACGCGATAGATCGATGCCGGCAGCATGTAGTATGGGGCGGTGTACCGTGCGACCACCTTGTAGTACTCGCAGTACAGCGCGACGCCGGCGTACCAATTCATCCAATCGGGATGTTTGGGAAACAGCGTGCACAGCCTCGTGAGTCCGACGACAGGCGCCTGCTCGTGGCCCCGATGAAAGTAGTGAAGGATGCGGTCCCGTTTCGGGTCGGAATAGAAGAAGCCTGTCAGGGGAATATCCCACTGAGGAATAGCCTGCTGCTGGCAGTCGAGCACGGTCCGTGCGAAGGCAAAGGCCTCGTCGGCATAGCTCTGCTTACCTGTCGCCTGGTACAAATCGATTGAGCCTTGCAGGGCGGCAGCCGCAAGCTCCAAGTTCGGACCCTTCATCTGCTCGCGAGCGAACCGCCAATCGTCCTCGGCCGCTTGCACGCAATATCGGGCCCGGACCGCGTCCTGCTGCTTGAGCATCCCCGAGGCGAGAGCTTCAGCGGAGGCGGCCAGGAAGTTCTCGAACGGAGACGACCCCGCCTTGACTGTGACATCGTCGATCGTGCCCATGATCCCGTCGGTCCAGAAGTCCATCGTGGCCCAGGTACAGCGGGAGCCGTCGCCAAAGCGGGTCTTGAGGACCCAGTCCAGACCCCAGCGGGCCTCCTCGATCAGCCGGGCGGCCAGAGCCGGGTCGGTCTTCTGCAACCGGCCGGCCAAGTCGAACATCGCATATACGGCCTCGGAGGTGTTCACAAGTCCCTGCGAGAGGTCGCCGGCGTCGTGCCAGCCTCCGTTGATGACGATCTCCTTGTCCCCCTGCCTGACCCGCCAGTCGCGGTGGCAGACGTCGTGGATGCCGGGCACCTCCGCGCCGCAGCGCTCACAGTAGAAGAAGTTGATCGTCTTGGCGATGGTGTCGCGCCAGACACCGGGCCGGACCTCGAATGG
>Ga0315282_10000152_pt1 | contig 139651 bp, 110 predicted proteins | sample YL17G07_20_MG_FD_203693 | JGI IMG/M metagenome (GOLD analysis project Ga0315282, IMG submission 203693) | Sediment microbial communities from Yellowstone Lake, YNP, Wyoming, USA - YL17G07_20 | ecosystem: Environmental > Aquatic > Freshwater > Lake > Sediment | place: USA: Wyoming | collected... | reverse complement strand
GCTGGTCATCGATCTGGAACGCCACGAGGTCAGTCGGGCGGGAATGCCGCTCGAATTGACCCCGACGGAATTCAAGATCCTGAGCGTTCTCGCTTCAAAAAAAGGCCGGGTCTTCACCCGGGATCAGATCCTGGATAATTTATGGGGAAACGAAAAAATCGTCCTGGATCGAACGGTCGATGTCCATATCAAAAACCTGAGGCAAAAGCTGGGTCAGGCTTCGCGATTCTTAAAAAATATCCGCGGAGTCGGATATAAGATCGAGGAATGAAAAAATCGATTTTTTTAAAGGTTTTCGGATGCTATGTCGTCATCATCCTTGCGATCAGCGCTTTAATTCTGACTTTTTCCTTTTCGACCATCCGCAGACATTATGAGGGAACGCTCGCCCAGGAATTGGAGAACCTGGGACGGGCGCTAAATGTCAATATCCATTCTTTTTTGGAAGACGGACGGACGCGGGAATTGGATGCCTTTCTCAAAAAAGTGGCCAAAGAAATTCAAGCCAGGATTACGGTCATCGATCCCCAGGGTGTCGTCCTGGGGGATTCAGAAAGGGATCCCGCCTTGATGGAAAACCATCGCTATCGGCCCGAAGTCCAGGAGGCTCTCCAAGGAAAGATCGGCAGGTCGCTTCGCTTCAGCGATACAATTCAGGAAAAAATGCTCTACGTAGGACTCCCTGTCAAGCTCAACGGCCGCATTCTCGGCGTCCTGCGGCTGAGCCTTTTTATGAAGAATGTCGAAGTTCTTCTTCATGGCCTGCGGACAAACATCGGTCGCGCCGTTCTCATTGTGGCCGCTTGTTCCCTCGTTCTCGCTTTTTTGCTTTCTCTGCATTTCACAAGACCCATTTTGGGACTCACGAAAGCCGCCCGGCAGGTGGCCGGTGGTAATTTCAGGGCGCGCGTTTCCATACGTCAGAGGGATGAATTCCGCGATCTCGCCGCTGCCTTCAATCTCATGACCGAGCGGATCGAGCAGCTTTTTGAAGATGTCTCGCGCCGGAAAGAGAGCTTGAGCAATATCGTGGCCTCCATTCAAGAAGGGCTTGTCGTTTTGGATAGGGACGGCCGCGTTACGCTGGCGAATGACAGCTTGAAAAAATTGATCGGCGAGGATTTTCCGGAGGGAAAGTTCTATTGGGAAATCATCCGGAACCCCAAAATTCTGAAATTTATCGGCCGCTTGAGCGTCGAGCGCAAAAGCCTGAGCGAAGAGATTCGGATCGACGATAGGTATGTCCTGGCCACGGCCAGCTCTCTCGGGAAAGATGAGGGCCTCATTCTGACCTTGCACGATTTCACGGAATTGAAAAATGCCGAGAATATGAAAAAGGATTTCATCATTAACGCTTCGCATGAACTGCGGACGCCTATCTCGGCCATCGCCGGAGCCGTGGAGACCTTGAAAGATGAAGACTCTTGCGCCAACAAAACGGTCCTTGAAATTTTAAAGCGTCATACGGAGAGACTCCGGAATATTGTCGAAGACCTGCTCAAACTTTCCGAGCTTGAAGACAGGGAATATAAGTTCGACATCCAGGATGTTGACATCGGACGCGTAGCGGAAAATGTCCTGCAAATTTTTTCTTCGCGGATCAAGGACAAAGGCCTGAGCGCGGAGCTCCGGGCCGCGGCGAATCCCCCTCGGCTCAGGGCCGACCCGTTTCAAATCGAGCAGATGCTGATCAATCTTGTTGATAACGCCGTCAAGTATACGGACAGAGGAAAGATTGAGATCGGCCTAAGGACGGAGAATGGCTATTATGTGATCGAAGTCAAAGACACGGGGCCGGGAATTCCCTCGCAACATCTGCCGCGTATCTTTGAGCGTTTTTATGTCGCGGATAAATCAAGATCGCGAAAGCTGGGAGGAACCGGGCTGGGCTTGTCCATCATCAAACATATCGTTCAGCTTCACCATGGGTCCATTTCGGTCCAGAGCGCCGAAGGCCAGGGTACGATTTTTACCGTCAGACTGCCGTTGTGATTGTTCAAGCCTTCACGACGGGCGAAGGATTGGGGCTAAAGGGATTGATGCGGGCCGCCAGCGAGAAGAGAAAAGGATAGCTTTCTTTGAGATGCTGCGTATAGGACAGCCACTCGCCGGCGATCTGGGAGAAGGCGCGTTTCACATCGCCGGCGATGTGTTGATAATCCGCTTCCGGCAGTCCTTCGAGGCTCTCCCCCCGCATTTCGAGCTCCTCTGCGAGATGGAATATGGCCCAGAGGAGATCGGTAAAGCGGTCGTGCTCGAGGAGGTTCGGGTTTTCCAGAAGCCGCAGCAGGAACGAGCGATGGCGGACCAGGATCGAGCGAAGGTCTCTTAGGGAAGGCGCGTTGACACGGATTTCATAGCCGAAGTTCAGGGCCGTGCGTCTCGCATTTATAAAATCCTTTTTGGACCAGCCGGGGCCGATCTCAAGTTGCGGCGCGAGAAGTGCGGCGTTCTCGACGAACACGGGAAATTTTTTGAGAAGCTCCTGGCCGACCTCGCTGAAAAAAGTCCCGATGACCATGTTGAGCTTTTTCATCATCGCCTGTTTTTCCCGTCGGGCCATAACCTGTTCCATGAGCAGCATGATGACCAGGACGTAGAGCGGAAGAAAAGCGATATCTTCGATCAGATTGGACAATATTGCACTCAGGTTTTTAAAGAGAAGATACCGCAAAGAATAGACAATCAAGGACGCTCCGACGAGAAGGATCGAAATCCTCACCCGCCAACTCCACATCTTTTTCATCCGCTTATATTCTCTTATCGATATAATCATACAAAAAATGAGCCGATTAGGCTAAGTGTTTTTTGGGCGCGTTTCGCCGGACATTATGTTATAATGCCGTCTAAAATTTCAAGGTCGAAGGAGTTGATCTATGGCGACGATCGATATCGATGGCAAAACCATCGAGCTCAATGAGGAAGGTTTTCTCGCTCATCCTGAGCAATGGGATAAGCAAATTGCCGAAGCCCTCGCTAAGCTGGAAGAAGGTATCGAGCAGCTTACCCCGGAGCACTGGGCAGTCATCGACCTCATCCGCAACCATTATTTGGAAAAAAATCTGGCTCCCATGGTCCGAAAAATTTGCCAGACCACGGGATTTTCATTGAAATATATTTATGAGCTTTTCCCCTCCGGGCCTGCCAAAGGCGCCTGCAAAGTCGCCGGCCTGCCGAAGCCGGATGGCTGCGTATAAAATCCTATTTTTTGATCTTCAGCGCGGCGATGTCCTTGACCGCCTGGATCGCCGTGTCGATGTGCTTTTCCGTGTTGAAAGGTCCTATGCCTAACCTCGCGGCGCCGTGGATTTTATCCGTGCCCAGTTGTTCATGGACGAGGGGAGCACAGTGCAAGCCTGTTCGACAGGCGATATTGTAATCCACATCGAGCATCGTACCAACGTCGGCGGCTTCCCGGCCGGAGATGTTGAAACTGACGACGCTGATATGGTCGGTGAGATCATCCAGACAGTAAAGCTCTACGCCGTCGATTTCTTTCAGGCCGCGGACCAGCCGTTCCGTGAGCGCCATCTCTTGGTGGTGGATGTTCGCCAATCCTTGCTTTTCGATCCACTTGAGGCCGGCATGGAGACCGGCGACTCCCAGAACATTTATGGTTCCGTATTCGAGCCTGTACGGATATTCGTCCAGGTGCGTCCGCTGCGCTGAACGAACACCCGTTCCTCCGGCTCGCGTATGCCGGATTTCGACGCCTTCGCGGACATACAAGCCGCCGATGCCCGTGGGGCCGAGGAGGGACTTATGACCGGTGAACGTCACGACATCGACATGATCCCTTTCCATATCGATGGCAATTTTTCCGGCCGATTGGGAGGCATCGATAACGAAGGGGATGTTTCTTTCGGAGCAGAGCTTTCCGATCTCTCTGATAGGCTGGATCGTGCCGATGACGTTCGAGGCATGATTGATGACGACCAATCGAGTGTTTTTTTTGAATTTCTTCGGAAAATCATCGGGGTCGACAAAGCCTCTGCTGTCAAAGGGGATATAATCCACAGCGATGACTTTATCGCGGAAGAGATGATAGAGCGGGCGCAGGACCGAGTTGTGCTCGAGCGTCGTCGTGACGGCATGATCGCCTTCTTTGAGCATGCCGAAAATAGCCAGATTCAAAGCGTCGGTGGAATTATAAGAGAAGCAGAGCCGGTTGGGATCCGTGCCGTTGAAAAACGTCGTCAGCATCTTGCGCGTATTTTCCACCATTTCGCCCACTTCCAGGCACATGTCGTACCCAGAGCGTCCGGGATTGACGCCGAATTTCCGATAAAACTGATCCATGAACGCATACACTTCTTCGGGCTTAGGATAGGATGTCGCGCCGTTGTCCAGGAAAATCAATTGATTCATGGAAGAATCCTCCGCTCAGTCATTCGTGCAAAGTGAAGGTTTTATACTATTAAAAGCTTATCTGGAAATCAAACATTTTTCTCGGTTAATATCAAAGCATTAATAAAAGTGACATTCCCTTTCGGGCGGCGCTTAGGCCGTCCTCAAGCCCCCGTAGCGGAGGGGGGCCCCGTTGGCTTTTCCGACGGGGGGAACCGACGGGACTGGTTCCTCGGGGTCCGGGGGCTAGGGACGGGTTAAGCTCCGCCTCTAGGTTGTCACCTTATTTATTGCGTTCATATTAGTATCGTCACAAGTGTTTATAAAGCGCTGGCTTCGGCAGCGGCGGCAACGCGCAGAATTGACAGATCGAAGGAGTTCGATATAATGAAACCTCCCTCATGTTCTTTCGGAATGCCGCCCGAGGGAGTATGGATCCCCCTTCCTTCTATGGTTCTGGAGGAAATTCTCACGGGTGCAGAGGAGCGATGAGCCGTTTTCTTAGAGTTTTGGAAAATGAAGTCCAAATCGCGGCCTTGCTGTTTATGGCTACCGTTTATCTCTTCCGCTTAATGTGGCTGTTCAGATTCAAACCGTCCAGAGAAAGAACCTTTGCTAAAGGAAGCGCGAAAGCGGGCATAAATTATTCTCTGCTTAATGTGGGCATGCCCTGGGCCATGGAATCAACCCGCAAAAAGCCCTGGTTTTATGCCCAGTTTGTAATCTTCCATGTCGGCGTTGCGGCCGCCATTGCGGCGACATTCATCATTCCCTATTTCCCGCGTTTTTTTGAAATCCGAGTCGCTGTCCTGTCGTTCCAGACCGTCATAGGCCTGGCTTTTTGCGTCGGGCTTCTGCGACTGTTCAGGCGGCTGACGAATCCTTCCGTTCGACTAATCAGCACGCTTGATGATTATCTGTCCTTGATCTTGATGATTCTTTTCTTTGCGGCCGGGGTTTTGGCCGTGCCCAATGTCGCCCAAAAGACCGAATGGCCTTTGATCCTCTTTTTCGTTCTGACGGCCTTTTTTCTCATCTATGTGCCTTTTTCCAAAATTTGCCATTACCTTTATTATCCTTTCAACCGTTATTTTTTAGGGAAAACGATGGGGCACCGCGGCGTATTTCCTTTAAAAAAAACATCTCCAATAACTGAACAAGACTCGAACGCGGATCTCCGGAGGTGATGGTTTGAGCCGATTGAAAGTTGAGCTTCCCCAGATTGTGAATTTCCCCCTTGAGACAAAATCCCAACAAAAAGCGGGGAAAGATAAATTGCCCTCTGTGCTGAACGGCCGGCTCAAGCTCTATGACCCTGGCGCCGGGAACGTCAAGAGGTTTCTCGATCTTTTGGCCCAAAGAATCAACCGGCAGCTCGCGGCCTCATTTGTCGGCTGTGTCCATTGCGGCTTGTGCGCCGACTCCTGTCACTACTCTCTCGCCAGGAAAAGCGATCCAACGATGACGCCTGTCTATAAAGCCGATGAAATTCGTCGAATCTTCAAGCGGCACCTGGATTGGACCAGCCGTATCGTCCCATGGTGGGTCCATGCCCGCTATCCCGTCGATGATGCCGACCTCAACCGCTTGAAAAATATCGTCTTCGGCACATGCAGCGGGTGCCGGCGGTGCACGTTGAACTGTCCCATGGGCGTTGACACGGCGGCATTGATCCGGTTCACACGAGGGCTTCTCACGGAGTTGGGGATCGTGCCCGAAGGTGTGTTCAACGTCAGCCGGGACCAATGGGAAACGGGTAATCAAATGGCCGTCACGGAGGACGATTTTTTTGAAACTTTGCAGTGGATGAGAGATGAGCTTCGAACCGAACTCGGAATCCAGGGGCTAGAAATTCCCGTTGATAAAGAAGAGTGTGATTTTATGTATGTCATCAACCCCCGGGAGATCAAATTCGACCCACGATCCATCGCCCATGCGGCGAAGATCTTTCATATAGCAGGCGAAAAATGGACGCTGCCCCGTTGGGGATGGGATCAGACCAATTTCGGCCTTTTTTCCGGGGACGATAAGCTGGGAGGATATGTCGCGAAAAATCTTTATGAAGCCGCGGTTCGCCTCAAGGCCAGACGCATCGTCATCTCCGAATGCGGACACGGCTATCGTTCGACGCGCTGGGAGGGCTATAATTGGGCAGGCTATGATCAGAACATTGTGAGCGAATCCGTGGTCGTGACGCTGAAGCGTTACATGGAACAAGGCCGTATTAAAGTCGATCCGTCCCGAAACCGGGAGTCAGTCACGTTCCATGATTCCTGCAACGTCGCCCGCTCCGGCGGCATAACAGAAGAGCCTCGCTGGATCCTTCACCGAGTGTGTTCGGATTTCCGCGAAATGCATCCGAACAGAACGGAGAATTATTGCTGCACAGGAGGAGGCGGTTTGCTCTCCATGGCCGAATATCGGCCGCTCCGTCTGGAGGTGGCCACAATCAAGGCCAATCAGCTGAAAGCGACGGGGGCAAAGCTCGTCTGCACGATGTGCCACAATTGTGTGGATGGACTGTGGGACGTCATTAGATATTACAAGCTCGACATGAACGTCGTTCAAGTGCTCGAGCTTGTTGAAAAAGCATTGATTATTTAAGCCCCAGCGGGTTCTTCCCGCATTGCACTCTTGTAAAAATTGACAGGTTTTTTTGTTATGTCATAATGAAATCATGAAATATTTTTTGGGCCTGGGCAGCAATCTGGGGGATCCGGAAAAAAATCTAGCCCGGGGTGTTTCCCGACTCAAGAAAAAAGGCCTGAAAATATTGGCATCTTCGTCCGTCTATCGGACCGAGCCGCTGGGTTTCGCCGGCCAGCCCTGGTTCCTCAATCAAGTCATCGAAGTCGAAGCCAATTGTTCGCCGTGGGAGCTTCTGGAAATGACGAAATCCATAGAGAAAAAAATGGGGCGGCGTTCAACTTTTTTGAACGGGCCGCGCATCATTGATATTGATATTCTGCTGGCGGAAGAGACGATTGTTCAAACAGAAAATCTGTCGGTGCCGCATCTCCGGCTGGCCGAGCGAAATTTTGTCCTTGTCCCGCTGGGCGAAATCGCGCGGCGCGCCGTCCATCCGGTTTTAAAAAAAACGATCAAGGATTTGCTGCGCTGTTCCACAGACCGGGCCCGCGTTTTTTTATATAGAAAACAAATAAGGAGGAGAAATGAAAGACCGGATCTTTAAGAAAAGATCTCTTTGGATCATCGTCTGTGCGCTGCTGATGTTTCTAATTCCGATTCAACGCTTGGGAGCGCAGACATTTACGCTGGAATCCGTGTTGAGCTCTCCTTTTCCATCGGACCTTACGGTCTCGCCCAAGGGCGATCTCATCGCTTGGGCTTTTGACGATCAGGGCAAACGCAACATCTGGATTGCCCAAGCCCCGGATTTTAGGGCTCGACAGCTCACTCATTTCGACCAGGACGACGGCCAGGAAATCACAAGCCTGGCCTTTAATTTTGACGGTTCAGTTCTCGTCTTTGTCCGCGGCCAGGGAGCGAACCGCGCCGGAGAATATCCTAATCCGACTTCCGATCCCCTGGGCGCTGAGCAGGCCGTTTGGGCGGCGAGAATCGGTGACGGCGGACTTTGGAAAATCGGCGAGGGAAACGATCCCGTGACTTCGCCGGCGCAGAATATTGTCGCCTATCAGTTGCGGGGACGGATTTATTTCGCTTCCCTGGACGCGCCTCCGGCCAAACCACAAATTCTTTTCAAGGCCCGCGGGAGCTCCGGGTCGCATACGTTTTCGCCCGACGGATCGAAACTCGCCTTTGTCAGCAATCGCGACGATCACAGTTTCATCGGCGTTTATGATTTGAAGAAGAAATCCATTCTTTGGCTGGCGCCGTCCGTGGATCGCGACGGCTATCCCGTTTTTTCTGCCGATGGGAATCAAATTGCTTTCTTCCGTTTTCCGGGCTCGATGTCCGCTCCGGTTTATGCTCAAGGCCAGTTTTTTTCGCTGATGATTGCCGATGTCGCCGAAGGAAAAGCCAAAGAGGTCTGGCGATGCCCAAACGAGAGCGGCGGCTTCGCCCAGACCTACTTTCCGAATCCGTTGATGTGGGGCGAAAAAAACCGACTGGTATTTTATTCCGAGCATGAAGGTTGGATGCATCTTTACTCGCTCAACCCTGCCGATGGCAAGCTCGTCTCGCTGACGCCCGGAAATTTCGAGGTCGAGGACTCCTGCCTTTCGCCGAATCTTGAAACAGTGATTTTTAACTCCAACCAGGGCGACATCGACCGCCGGCATCTGTGGGCGGTTCCTGTCGCGGGCGGAACACCGAAACTTCTGACGCCGGGAAAGGGAAGCGAATGGAGTCCGGCCGCGACGGCTGCTGGAAATTTCATCGTCTATTTCTGCTCGACGTTCCAACAGCCGGCGGTACCCGCCGTTATGAATGCCGATGGCCAAGAGCGGCGGCTTATCGAACCGGAATTGATTCCTCCAACTTTTCCTTTGAGAGATCTCGTCGATCCTCAGCCAGTGGTTTTAAAATCGCCGGACGGGCTTGAGGTTCACGGCCAGCTTTTTCTGCCAAAAGAGGCTAAGGCCGGCGACCAGCGGCCGGCCGTTATTTTCATGCACGGCGGTCCGATACGCCAGATGATCCTCGGCTGGCACATGAGGTATTACTATCATAATGCCTACGCCTTCAATCAATTTCTGGTGAACAAAGGATACCTTGTGCTGTCGGTCAATTTTCGCTCGGGCATCGGTTACGGCCGCGCCTTTCGCACCTCAACCAATCAGGGCCCACGCGGTGCTTCCGAATATCAGGATATCGTGGCCGGCGGAAAATATCTGCAGACCCGCCCCGAAGTCAATCCCAATAAAATCGGGCTGTGGGGAGGTTCCTACGGCGGATATCTCACCGCGCTCGGTTTGGCCCGCAATTCCGATCTATTCGCCGCCGGCGTGGATTTTCACGGCGTCCATGACTGGTCGGCGCGGATGAGGGGCCGCGGGGCGGCGAGCGCCCAGGAAGAAGAGGCCCAGCGCGTGGCGCTTAAATCATCGCCCGTGGCCGACGTCGCTCTCTGGTCGTCTCCCGTTCTTTTTATTCACGGCGACGACGACCGGAATGTGGATTTCAATCAGACGACCGACCGTATTCAGCGGCTGCGGAAAATCGGAAAAGTCCGCATGGAAATCTTGGTTTTTCCCGACGAAGTCCACGATTTCCTCCGCCATGAAAATTGGCTCAAAGCTTATCGGGTCGCCGCGGACTTCTTCGACCGCTATCTGCAAAAATAATAAACGGGGTCAACCCTAAACTTAAGGTTGACTTAAATCGCGCCGTAAAAAATCGCGTTGAACAGCAGCTTGAAGGTTCCGTAGGGCTGGCCGCGGAACTGGACGGGAAAGCCAAGCAGGATCAATTTTCCTTTTTCGTAAGGCACTTCCAGGATAGCGGACTTCTGCTGGATCATGCGCTCGCCATGAATCCAGCCGCTCATCAATAAATTTTCGCCCGAATACTTGGCCACGCTCTTGGGTTCTTTTTTAGCGGCGCCGTAGGACGGAAGAATGTCAAAGGCGCAGCTCTCGGAGAAAACGGCAGCGGCTTCCTTGGCCATGCCGTATGCCAGGGGATGAGACGCATCGAACTCGATGCGGAGGATCGATCCCGAGCAAAGAAAATCCTGAGGCTTGACGTCTTTGAGCACGTTTCGGGCTGCGACGCCAAAATCGCTCAAGGCCATTTCGCAGATCGAGTTCATGAATATGATCGTGCCGCCGTTCTCGGCGAAGAGCTTAAGATTGCGCAGCCCGTTGGCCGTGATCCCGCCGATGAATTTGGGCGGCATCGTACCTTTGGCATATCCGTTGACGACGGTCTCCGAGCTTTCGAGATCGGGCATGATAATGACGTCGTATTTGTCGTTGAGGTTTCCGGCCCGAATATCCGCGTCGTGAAGAAGCGTGTATTCGAATTCGTGCTGGTCGAGCACCAGCCGGGTCCAACCTTCGTCCGTGCTCGGAATCCAGGACTGGTACATGGCCAGGCGCGGCTTGCGGAGCTCGGAGGTTTCCACTTTGGGATTGTCCGAAAGGCCCGTAATTTTGACGGCAAGGTCCTTGGCCAATTTCTCCATGAACGAGGGCGCGACGCTTGCCGCCCGGACGATGATTGTGCCTTCGGCGAAATTTGTATTCTGCGCGGCGAAGGATTTTTTGGCCCACGCCGCTTTGCCGCCCGCTTTAAAAATGCGGTTGAGGGCCGCGGCACTCGCATTCTCCGCGGGGCTCAGAAGATAAGCGAATGAGGGGCGGCCGACGATTTCTCCGGAGCCGATTTTGACTTCTTTTTGCGGCGACATATTGGCCGTGAGAGGCGTGTTGGCGGCCAACGCTTTGACGCCGAACTGATAGGGGAGGGTCCAGCCCATCATGTCGTAGGATTCAAAGGGCGCACCTTCGAATTTCTGGGACGAGACGAGCCCCTGCCAGAGGTCGGGATATTTTCTCATGTCCGGATAATGCTGCTCCTCGAAGACGTTTTTAACGAACAGGGCGAACGGCTGCGACATGGGAATGACGAATGTCCCGGCCGGATAAGTGACGCCGTCGCAAGTGAAGGAGTCCTCAGCTTTATCAACGTCGATGCCCAGCAGAATCATTCTATTGAGGAGCAAAGCTAGGTTTCCCGGGTCGGTCTGCTGCGTAGGAAGGATCCAGGCGTAAGGAGGTTCTTTTTTGAACCGCTCGATGTTGTCGGCGCCCATTTTAAATTTATTGAAAAGAAGCTCGGGGCGATATTTGGACGCGACATCGAGGACGGCTTTTGAAGCCGTCAGACAATAATCCACGGCGTCCTTCAGCCGCCACCAGCCTCCTTTCCAGGGATTCGGATAAAACGCAGACATCGTCAGGTCCTGGTATTCCTTGGGAAATTCGCGCAACGTATAGAAATGGGGAGTGGCGTAGCGGAAAAGCGCCGTTTCGGTCAGGACGGAGATAATGTTGTGCGAATCGACGACCTGGGTCATATAGCCGGGGTACCAGGTGTCGAACATGATCCTGGAAATGGCGCCTTCTTTGCCTTCTTCATCTAACGCGGCGCCCATTGCGGAGCCGATCAGGTTCTGCCAGCGGACGATGAGCGGATGGACGTTAGGATTGGTCGGCTCGGAATTGGGCGGCGTCCAGATGCGGGCGGGGAAAGGCGCGGTTTGGTGATGGTTATAAAGGATGACGGGAAACCATTCCTGGTTGACGAGGCGCGTCAGGTTCTGAGTTTCGATTAAATTGGCGATATAGGAATCGCGGTTATTATCGTGGCCCGCGTATTTGTGGTAAAGGTAGGGCATGGGCGCAACTTCATACGGCGTGCCGATATTGGGATGATACCACTCGGCCAGCAGGTTCATGCCGTCCGGATTGGCGAAGACAAGAATGAGGATGACATCGTTCAAGATGCGCAGGGTTTTCGGGTCCTGGGCCGTCACGAGATCATAGGCGAGCTGGATATTGTGCTGGGCTGGAGCGCATTCCGTGGCATGAAGCCCGCCGTCGATATAGACGACGGCCCGGCCTTCCTCGGCCTGCTTCCGGGCCTCGGCCGCGGACATTTTGGCCAGAGAAAGGTCGCGGGCGATCTTCTTGAATTTATCCAAAGCCGCCAGGTTCTGAGGCGAAGAGATCACGGCGTAGGTCATCGTCAGTCCCATGGACGTTTTGCCGGTATCGAAGAGCTTGATCCGATCCGAATTCTGGGCGAGCTTTTTAAAATAATCAATGGCCTGTGTGTATGTGGCCAGATGATAATCCTCGCCGACTTTGAATCCGAGGACCTCTTCCGGCTTAGGAGCGGACTGGCCAAACGTACAGATGCTAATAAAAAGAAGGGAAATAAGAATAAATAATGGCCGGTTTTTTCTCATGCTTGAGACCTCCATAATTTGATTGGCGTCAAACCCTTACGATTCTCAACGTTTGTGTCACTACGAAGCTGGCCTGGCCGGCCCGGGCAATCGCCAATAATTCGGCAATATATTTTGAGATCGCCATGCTCTCTCCAGTCGCTGGCGGCGACACAGGCTATTATGAAAAATGAAAGTCCATTCCCGGACTGATTTTTATTAATATTAATATAAGCGCAGTAATAAATATGAAATCCTCCTTCAAGTGGCGGCGGGAAGGCTTCCCTCTGGCCTCCGTAGCGGAGGGGGGCCCGTCGGCTTATCCGACGGGGGAACCGCCGGGACTGGTTCCTCGGGGTCCGGGGGCCAGAGGGAAGCCTTTCCGCCGTCACTCTATTTATTGCGTTTGTATTAGAAAGCATTTTCGATATGTTTAATCAATGGCCGGCTGCCGTCCCCGATCAAAATAGAGACGACATCAAACCGGCAGGGGATATCGCCGAGCCGGCTTTTGGCCAGATATCCTTGGGCGATTTTCCGGATCTGCTCCTGCTTGGCCGGCGTGACGGATTCTTCGGGAAATCCGTAATCCGAATTTGTCCGCGTCTTGACTTCAATGAAAACCAGAGTCTGGCGGTCGTAAGCGATGATGTCGATTTCGCCGTGGAACATCCTGAAGCCCAGTCCGACGATTTTATAGCGCTTTTTTTTGAGAAATCGGACGGCGGCGTCTTCCCCTTCTTTTCCCAAGATCAGCTTGTTTTTTTGAGGATTTTCCATCGCACGTCGTCTTTTGTGTCTTCGACAACAACGCCGGCCTCGAGCAACTCCTTGCGAATCCGGTCGGCCCGCTTAAAGTCTTTTCCCTTGCGCGCCTGCTCCCGCTCCTGGATCTTGGCCGCGAGTTCCTCCGGCAGATCCTGTTCTTTTTTGGGCGCCAGAACAGCCAGCACTTCGTCCAAGGAATAGACGAAAGAGGCGAGAGCTTTTGCGTCATCGGCGAAAATTTTTTCTTCTTTGATCAGGATGTTGGCTTTTTTAATGAGCTCGAACAAGGCGGTCAGGGCGGCGGAGATGTTGAGGTTGTCGCTCAGCCCATCTTCGAATTTTACTTTGGCGTCTTGAATCAAATTTTCGATCGCCGGGTTCTTTCCGCTCGGGAGCGGCCGGTTTTCGAGCTCGAAAAGAAAATCGTTGATTCTCCCGAGAGCGGCCTTCGCCTGATCTAGGGCCTCCCAAGTGAAGTTCAACACCTTGCGGTAATGGGTGGACAGCAGCAGGAAGCGGATGGCCATAGGGTCGGCCTGCTTTTGGACCAGGTCCCTGAGCGTGAAATAATTCCCCTTGGACTTGGACATTTTTTCGCCGTCGACGATGAGATGGTGGCAGTGGAGCCAATAATTCACGAAGGGGCGGCCGGAATAGGCTTCGGATTGGGCGATCTCGTTCTCATGATGGGGAAAGATGTTATCCACGCCGCCGCAATGGATGTCGAATGTCCGGCCCAGATATTTCGAGCTCATCGCCGAGCATTCGATATGCCATCCCGGCCGGCCGGCGCCAATCGCGGTCTCCCAGAAAGGCTCACCCTCCTTTTTAGCTTTCCACAGGGCGAAATCCTGAGCGTTTTCTTTTTCGTACTCATCGGCCTCGATCCTATCGGCCGATCGGAGTTCATCCAAGTCGATTTTAGACAGCTTCCCATAACCCGGAAACTTGGCGATGCTGAAGTAGATCGAGCCGTCTTTGCGGTAAGCGAAGCCTTTTTCAAGAAGGCCCTTGATGATTTGAACCATTTCGGGAATATGGTCCGTGGCCCGTGGATAAAAATCAGCCGGCGCTATGGCGAGCGCCCTCAGATCCTCGAAAAAGGCTTCGATATATTTTGCCGTGAATTGACTTAAGGGAATGCCTTGAGCGTCGGCGCCGCGAATGGTTTTATCGTCCACATCCGTGATATTCATGACATGGACAACCCTGAATCCCATGAACCGGAGAAACCGCTTGAGCAGGTCTTCAAAAATATAAGCCCTGTAATTTCCGATGTGGGAGTAGTCATAGACGGTCGGTCCGCAGGTGTAGAGCTTCACTTCGCCGGGGGCTAAAGGTGTGAACGGCTCTTTCCGGCCGCCGAGCGTGTTAAAGAATTGGATCATGACGGATTATTATAATTCCCTCAAGCTGAGAAATAAAGAGCTATAAACCCAAAATTGCCGTTAGAAAGAAGCAGATGGGTGACGCGGCGAAGGGGCTCCCCTCCCGCCCGCAGCGGAAGGGCCCCACTTAATCGATTCCGAAGACGCGTTTTCAGACTTTTAATCATTAACATTAATTCCCCCTTCCCCCCTTGGAATTCAAGGGGGGCCAAAAATACGTACGCGTCTTCGGCTAAGGTGGTGAGGACGGGAGGGGAAGAGCCGCGGCAGGACCCATCCGCTGCTTTCCACAATTCTACTAAATAATAGAATCTATCGTGAATTCATGAGATTTGTTAGATTTAAGGGCAATTCAGGATATAAAAGGCCGAAATGCCTGACGGGTCCCGCTCAGAAGGCGCGGCCGAACATCACGATCAGCAAAAAAATAATCATGACCAGGACGGGCAAGGCAGCCAGGATCCATAGAATTTTTTCGCTTCCCTGCTTGACAATCTTTCCCGTTCGGTCCTGACCGGTGGGAAGGGCGACGCTTCGGATCGTTTCGGGCTCGTCTTTCCTGCGGATGCCGGCCTTATCCAGCATCTTCAGCATCCGTCCTGCGTTTTTGAGCGCTGTAGTGCCCATTGCGTCTGTGACCCAGAAAAAGATGCTCGACTTGTCTTTGAGTCCGACTCCGAGGCCGCTGTAAGAAGACCCGGCAAGGAGAAAGGCGCGGCCCGCGGCTCCGATCTGCGCCGCCCCGCGCCCGCTCAGCGCCGCCAGCGCGCTCAACCAGACGAGCCAGCGCGGCGCCGTGAGAACGAGCGGCCGGTAATGATCCATATCGGCGAAAAGCACTTTCGCCGATTTCTTGCCCGTTTCCAGGAGAAGACCGTCTTCCTGAAGGATAATCCGGTAGCCGGCATACCAGGCCATCGTGCGCAGGAGCCAGACGCCGATAAAAGCGAGCGGCCAGAAGATCAGGCAAAACATCCACCCCTGGGTGATCGCCTGCACCGAGCCGCCGACGATGAGCAGGGGAAGGGCGAAGAACGGCGTGATGAGCAAGAATGACGCGAAATCACCGAGAACATTGCGCCAACTCGGATAATAGATCGCGTTCGTCTCTTTTTTTCGCCGCGGCAGAAAAAAGTAGGCCGCCAGACCGATCAGCATGATCCACAGGCCGTATTTCCGGTAGGGAAAGAGAAAACGCGCGGGCGGTTTCGGATAGCGGGAGAAGCCCGAGCCGAAGTGAAAATCGTCCGGCGTGTAAACGTGATACGTCGCTTCCAAATAAATCGTCTTGCCGTCTTTTTCAAGCGCGATATAAACTCGGTCGCCCTCGGCGTGGAGCCTGCCGGAGATTTCGGCCAGGAGCGTTTCCGCCGGCCGGAAGAAGAGCGATTTTTTTAAGAACTGATACTTCCGCTCGTCGGCCGGAATCCTGCCCAACCATTCCCTATCCCTGGTCGCTCCCTCGCTCGCGGCCCGGACGCCGGCGAAGAATCGCTCCCATTGCGGCCCGGACACGGGCGCGCGGACGTCTTTGATCTTCTCAACGATATAGTCCTCGAGCTCGAGCCCGGACAGACGTTGACCCTCATCCGTCCATTTCGATTCGTCCTTCTGCTTCTCGGCAAAATCGACGAACTGAACGGTGATGAGCGGCTTCAGCACCGCAAACTTGGCGGCCCACAGCGCCAGGCAAACGCAAGCTAAAAGAATTCCACGCCTCCAAGTCTCCATCGTTCCTCCTCTTGATAAAACGTTGAGGAAAATAACAAACTTAACATCAAAAATATATGGCCTGCCGACAGGAAATGTCAAGGGAAGAAGACGAATTCATTTCTTTGACATTTCTCAAAGTCCTGGGATAAACTTCTCAGCGGAATAATAATCAATAAATTGCCAAGAAATTATTGAAGGAGAAATTTGAAGTGAAAATTTTAATCTTTGGAGGATCGGGAAAGATCGGCGCTGCTGTAGCCTGGGATTTGGCCAAAGACGATGAAATTAAGACGATAGGAATTGTCGGCAGGCATAAAAAGACCCTTGAGAGCATAAAAAAATGGGCTAAGAGCGATAAAATAGTTCCCCATATTTTGGATATCAATAATGAAAAAGAAACCGTTGCCTTGATGAAAAAATATGACGCGGGGGCCGTTACCCTGCCCGACAGGAAAACGAGCTATAAGGTCCTCCATTATTCTGTGAAAGCCGGATTAAGCTCGGTTGATGCCCTTGAAGAATTTCACAGAACTCCGGACCCTTACGAGATTGAAGGATTGGAAATTCCCCGAGGGCTCAAGCTCGAAGAATATGGCGAGTGGCTTCACGAAAAAGCCCATAAAAATCAGGTGTCATTTCTCGACGGCATGGGCTTCGCTCCGGGCCTGAGCAATATCACCTGCGGCGAAGGAATCAGGATGTTGGATGTCGCTGAAAAGGTGATCGCCAGGGTCGGGGGAATTCCCTCCAAGGAGGCCGCCCTCAAACGTCCCCTGCGCTACATGATCACCTGGGCTTTTCAGCATGTTCTCAGAGAATACATGATCAAGTTAAAAGTCATTAAAGACGGCAAAATCATTGAAGTTGATGCCGGCACGGACCTTGAGAAATTCAAATTCAATCAAATGGGAAAAAATGAGGATCTGGAATGCGCCATCACTCCAGGTATGCCCAGTTTTCTATTCACCAGGCCCCATTTAAAAGAATTTTCCGAAAAAACGGTTCGCTGGCCGGGGCACTGGGGGGGAGTCGCCACTTTAAAAGAATGCGGCTTGCTCGATATCGAACCCGTAAATTTCAAAGCGAAGAAAATTGTCCCTCGCGAGTTTCTGTCCTCCCTGATCACCCCGAAGCTATTGCCCAAAGAAGGGGACACGGATGTCTGTGTCATGTATAACACGGTCGAGGGGAAGAAAGGGGGAACTATGAAACGGATAGAATATTTCATGTGGGACGAGGCCGACCGAGAGACTGGGCTGTCTTCGATGATGCGGGTCACGGGATTTCCGGTGGCCATCGCGGCAAGATGGCTGGCTAAAGGAAAAATCAAAGAAAAGGGCATAGTGGCTCCCGAGGATGCGATTTCCGGAAAGCTATATGAAGAGTTTTTAAATGAACTGAAAAAAAGAAATATCCGGGTCAAGACCATAGACGCCTAGGATAATCTCTTTTCCTTATTAATAAACGAGACTCATTCATGGCCAACATCATCGGCATCCGGCGCGAGGACAAAAATCCGTGGGAGCGCCGCGTTCCTCTCATCCCGAGCCATGTGCGCGAGCTTATAAAAAGCCAGGGGCTTAAATTTTATGTTCAGCCGTCGCCGATCCGGGTTTTCGCCGACGAAGATTTCAGGCTGGAAGGAGCCAAAGTCCAGGAAAGCCTCGGACCCTGCTCCGTGATCCTGGCTGTGAAGGAAATTCCCCTGCGGTTTTTCGAAGAAGGAAAAACTTACTTCTTCTTTTCTCATACCATCAAGGGCCAGCCCGCCAACATGCCCATGCTCAAAAAAATGGTCGATCTTCATTGCAATCTGATCGACTACGAGAAGATCGTCGATGAGAGAGGCCGGCGCCTCGTGTTTTTCGGAAGACAGGCCGGCGCCGCGGGGATGATCGATACGCTCTGGGCTCTGGGACAGCGGCTCCGCCGGGAGGGCATTCCGACTCCGTTTTCATCTCTCCGCCAGACCTGCCAATATCAGAGCTTGGTCGAAGCCAAAGAGGAGATTGCCGAGATCGGCGAGGGCATCAGGCGGTCCGGGCTGCCTCCGGAACTTGTCCCGTTCATCTGCGGTTTCACCGGCTACGGCCACGTGTCCCAAGGAGCTCAGGAAATTTTCGACCTCCTGCCCATCAATGACATCTGGCCCGAAGAATTCGCAGGCTTCATCAAGCGGAAAAACTTCTCGCCGCACCGCCTCTATAAGATAGTCTTCCGGGAAGAGCACATGGTCCGGCCGCGAGAGGCCGGGCGGAAGTTCGAGCTCCAAGATTATTATCATCATCCGGAGGAATACGAGCCCGTTCTGGAATCGTATCTTCGCCATATAACCGTGCTGGTCAACGGCATTTATTGGGCGCCTCAGTTTCCGCATTTCGTCACAAAAAAGTTCATCAAAAAGTTATACGGAGAAAAAACGCGACCACGGCTGCGGACGATCGGCGACATCTCGTGCGATGTCGAAGGCGGCGTGGAATGCACGGTTCGGGCCACAGACCCGAATGAGCCTGTTTTTGTCTATGACCCGGAGAAAGATGCAGCGCTGCTCGGGTTCGATGGAAAAGGACCGGTCATCATGGCCGTCTATAACCTGCCCGCCGAAATACCGCTCGAATCCTCGGTCTTCTTCAGCCAATCCCTCAAGCCGTTTATGCCCGAGATCGCCCGGGCGGATTTTGAGGGGCCGTTCGAGCGAAGCGCGCTTCCAGACCCGATCAAAAAAGCCGTGATTCTCTATAAAGGCCAATTTACGCCCGATTTTCAATACATGATGAATTTTTTTAAATGATCGAAAGGTAGGGGAGAGCAACCATTAAAAAAATATTAGTTCTAGGCGCAGGCTTTGTCGCCGGGCCGCTGGTTCGGTATTTCCTCGATCGTCCCGATATTTTCGTCAAAGTCGCGGATATGGATGTCGGGAAAGCCCAACGTCTCATCGGCGAGCACTCAAGGGGAAAGTCTCTAGGTCTCAATCTCAAGGATGAAATGCACCTTCGAAAAGAAATCGAGGATTCCGAAATCGTTGTCAGCCTCGTTCCTTATGAGTTCCATCCGACTGTGGCCAAAATCTGCATCGGACTCAGAAAAGACATGGTGACGACGTCTTATGCGAGCGATGCCCTGAAGACTTTGGACGGAGAGGCGCAGCGGGCCGGCGTTACGATTTTAAATGAAGTCGGCCTCGACCCGGGAATCGATCACATGGAAGCCATGCGGGTCATCCGCGAAGTTAAAGACCGGGGAGGCAAAATCGTCGGCTTCACGTCGTATTGCGGAGGGCTGCCGGCGCCCGAAGCCAACACCAACCCCTTCGGCTATAAATTTTCCTGGAGTCCCAGGGGTGTTTTGCTGGCCGGCAAAAATGCCGCGCGCTATTTGAAGGACGGAAAAGAATTCCATATTCCCGCTGAGGACCTTTTTGACCATTTCATGATGATTCCGGTCGAAGGGCTGGGCGATTTTGAAGGCTATCCGAACCGTGACTCGCTTCCCTACGTGGAGTTATACGGCATTTCCGAGACACAGACCATGTTCCGCGGGACTTTACGCTACCCGGGCTGGTGCGAAACTCTGAAAAAGATCTCTGATCTGGGCCTTTTGGACCAGACGGAACGAGACCTTAAAGGACTGAGCTACGCGGGATTCGTTAAAAGAGTTTTGGGGGCGCGCCAGGGGCAGGATATGAAGAAAGCCTTGCGCGAACGGCTCAAGATTAAGCCGGGTTCAAAGGTTATCGACCGGCTGGAATGGCTCGGATTATTGAGCCGGGAGCGGCTGCCGATCGAAAAAGGCTCAGCGTTCGATCTTCTCGAAGTTCTCATGCTTAGAAAGCTTCAATATGAAAAAGGCGAAAGAGACATGATCATTCTTCGACATGAATTTATCGCCCAAGAGGCCGGGGGCCGAAAACAAAGAATCACGTCCACCCTGATCGATTTCGGAATCCCCGGCGGAGATTCGTCCATGGCCAGGACGGTCGGACTTCCCGCCGCGTCGGGGACGCGGCTCCTGCTTGAAGGAAAAATTAAGAGAACGGGCGTCTGCATTCCCGTCCATCCTGAAATTTATGGGCCGATTCTTGACGAGATTAAGAACCACGGTATTATCTTCAAGGAAGATAGGAAAATCCTCCATAATTAAAAAATGTCGCCGGCAAGGCCAGCCGACGTATCCTTTCATTGACAACTCCCAAGCTCCGGTTATAATATTTTACTGAAAAGTGATGAAAAATCTCAGTTTACGCGAAAAAGAAAAAATTGTCTTGAAGGCCATCGCCGAGTACTATCTCAAAGCCGGCAAGCCTATTAGCTCGGGCTTTATTTGTCAAAAAAGGATTCTTCCGGATTCTCCGGCGACCATTCGGAACATCATGTTCAAGCTCGAGGAAATGGGGTTTCTATCTCAGCCGCACACATCGGCCGGCCGGGTTCCGACCGATAATGGGCTGCGGTTTTACGTTAACAGCCTTCTGGAAGAGACGCCGCTCTCCCTCAGCCAGATGAGCTTCTTAGCCCATGACCTCTCCATCAAAAAAGGAGATTTCAATTCCCTGCTGCACCAGGCTTCCCGCTATCTCGCCGATCAATCGGACAGCCTTGGATTCGTCTTGTCGCCGAGGATCTCGAAAATTCGTTTCCATCATCTTCGATTCATTAAAATCTCCGAGAACAAAGTGATGATCCTGCTCGTCACCTCTTTCAATATTGTCCTGACCGAGATCGTTCCCACGGAAATATACTTCAATCAGGAAGAACTCGACAGGGCCTCGCATTATATCAACCAGAATTTTCGCGGGAAAAACCTGATTTTTGTCCGGGATTGCCTGCTGGGCGAGCTTCCTAAATTCAAGTTTAAATTCGAGCAGGCCTTCAATAAGCTGATGACGCTCCTCAAAGCTTCCATCGTCCAGGAAGAGCAGGAAGACCAGATCATCGTCCAAGGAGCTTCCAAGTTGATTGATAAATTCGGACTGATGAATATCGCCAAACTCAAGTCGCTGTTTCAGAATTTCGAAGAGAAGGCTAACTTGGCCAAGCTTCTGTCCGATTTTATTTCCTTGGACCGGGTTAAGGTGCTGATCGGATCCGAATCGAATCTTCCCGGCATCGCGGACTGCTCGCTCATCCTGTCCCATTACGGGGATTCCGACCAGGTCCTGGGCTCTCTGGGCATTATCGGCCCCAAGAGGCTGCCCTATAAAAAAATCATCCCTCTTGTCGACAATGTGGCCAAAAAACTCAGCCAGACCATCAGTCAAAACCAATGAGAAGGCAAGGTAATCATGAATTTTGAAGAATCGAATCCTGACAACAAAGACGCCGAGAAACAGGAGGCCGAATCTCAGGCCTCGTCGGGGTCTAAAACTCCCGGGGAGGAGATGAACTCCGAGGAGAGAAAAGAGCTTAAAAAGCATGAGAAGCAGGAGACCGACGACGTTAAAATCCTCAAAAAAAGGCTGAAGAAAAAAGATCATGAGCTCGAGCATCTGAAAAAACATTTGGAGCATCTTCGGCTGGTTTTTGAGAGCCAGAAAAAAGACGCCGCGGACCTCAAGGATAAATACCTGCGCGCTTTGGCCGAGATGGACAACCTCCGCAAACGGCTGGAGCGTGAAAAAAACGACTTTTTGCAATATGCTCTCGGCGATATCTTAAAGGAACTCCTCTTCGTGCTGGATAATTTCGAACGGGCATTCAAGAATAAAGATCAAACGGACGGTAAGAGCTTTCATCAAGGCGTCGAACTGATTTATAAGCAGTTTGTCGACCTCCTCCGCAGACAAGGCGTGACGCCGATCGACCTTGCCGACAAAAAATTCGACCCGAATCTGCACCAGGCTCTTCTCACGGAAGAATCCGAGGGAGTCCAGGATGCCGAAATCAGCGAGGAATTACAGAAAGGCTATAAGCTTCACGACCGCCTGCTGCGGCCTTCGCTGGTGAAAGTGGTCATCCCCAAGAAAAGCTAACATGAGTTATGTCATCGGCATCGACCTGGGCACGACCTTTTCCTGTATAGCTTATCTCGTCGGAAACGTTCCGAAAGTCATACCCAATCCGGAAGGGGCGTCGACGACGCCGTCGATAGTCAGCTTCACCTCGTCAGGAGAAACCTTGATCGGCAATCTGGCTCTGCGGCAGGCCATCACCAACCCCGAAAAGACGCTCTTCGCGATCAAACGTCTCATCGGGAGAAAATTTCAGTCCGACGAGATCCAGGCCGCCCGTAAAAAGATGCCTTACAAAATGGCCGAAGCGGCCAACGGCGATGTGGTCATTGAGGTCGGAAATCAGACAATTACGCCGCAGGAGGTGTCGGCCCTCATCCTTGGATATTTGAAGAAAAGCGCCGAATCGTTTTTCGGCGAAGAGGTCAAAGAAGCGGTCGTGACCGTGCCGGCCAATTTTGATGATCACCAGCGGCAGGCGACCAAAGACGCCGCGACGATCGCCGGACTGGACGCGCTTCGCATCATCAATGAGCCCACAGCGGCCAGCCTGGCCTACGGCCTTAATTTAAAAAAGGAAGGCACCGTCGCCGTGTTCGACATGGGCGGAGGGACGTTCGATATCACTCTGCTCGAAATCAGGGACGGCGTTTTTCACGTCCTGGCCACAAACGGCGACTCGTATCTGGGCGGAGAAGATTTCGACCAGCGGATTGTGGACTGGCTCATCGAAGAATTCCGAAAGGAGCTCAAGACCGATTTGTCCTTGGATAAATACGCTCTTCAAAGAATCAAGGAAGCGGCCGAGAAAGCGAAACGCGAGCTGTCCTTTGCGCCGGAGGCTGACATCAACCTGCCCTTTATTTTTTCGACGTCGGCCGGATCCCAGCACCTGCACAAGATCTTGAGCCGGCCCCTTCTTGAGGAACTGACGCATGACCTCGTGGACAAGTCATTCCCTTTAATTCAAACAGCGATCGCCGAGAGCGGACTCAAGCCGGAGGCGATCGACGACATTATCCTGGTCGGCGGCCAGACACGGATGCCGCTCGTCCGGAGGCGCGTCGCCGAATTTTTCGGGAAGAAGCCCAACGAACACATCAACCCGGATGAAAGCGTGGCCCTGGGGGCCGCCATTCAATCGGGAATTCTGGCCGGCGAATTGAAGGATATGGTTCTTCTCCTCGACGTCACTTCGCTCGCGCTGGGCATCGAAACTGAGAACGCCGGCTTCGAAAAAATCATCTACAAGAACACGACCATTCCGACGCGAAAGACCAAGGCCTTCACCACCGTTGAAAACAACCAGCGCCGAGTCCGGATCCATGTCCTGCAGGGGGATAATCCGAAAGCATCCGACAACATATCCTTGGGGATGTTCGACTTGATCGGCATCAATCCGGCCCCGCCCGGCGTTCCCCAAATCGACGTCACGTTCGCCATCGACGCCAACGGCATGGTCAAGGTCTCGGCCAAAGATGTCTCCTCGGGACGCGAGCAAATGATGGCCATCCAACCGTCTTCAGGATTGAGCAAGCAACAGATGGACACGATCGTTCAAAGAGAAAAAGAAAAGCGGGACAAGGTAGAGACGTATGCCAAAAAAAGACTATTATGACGTGCTGGGTGTCGCCCGCAGCGCCTCCTCTGAAGAGATCAAGAAAGCTTATCGCCGGATGGCGTTGAAATACCATCCGGATAGGAATCCCGGGAACAAGGACGCCGAAGAAAAATTCAAGGAAGCGGCCGAAGCCTACAGCGTCTTGGGGGACGCGGAGAAGCGGGAGACCTACAACCGGTTCGGCTATGAAGGCCTGCGCAGCGAAGGGTTCAGCGGTTTCTCCGGATTCAATTCGACAATCTTTGAGGGCTTCGAAGATATCCTCGGAAATTTTTTTAGCTTCAGCTTCGGCGATTTTTTTGGGACCGGCGCGCGCGAGCGCCGCTATCAGGGCCAGAGGGGCCGCGACCTGGCGCTGGAGATAGAGATCACGCTTGAAGAGGTCGCGGCGGGCGCGGAAAAAGAGATTATGCTCAACCGGGCGGAGTTCTGCCCGGCCTGCCAGGGAACAAGGCTCAAGCCGGGAACGAAGCGCGCTTCCTGTCCGACCTGCGGCGGCCGCGGCCAGATCAGGCATCAGCAGGGTTTTTTTACCGTAGCCAGAACGTGTTCGCACTGCGGCGGAAGCGGCGAGGTCATCACCTCTCCCTGCGAAGAATGCAGGGGCGCGGGTCATGTCCGGCAGAAGAAGACCCTACGGGTTCGGGTTCCTGCGGGAGTGGATGACGGTTCGCGTTTGAGAATCGGCGGGGAAGGGGAGGTCGGAGAAAAAGGGGCTCAGCGCGGCGACCTTTACGTCGTTATCCGCGTGAAAAAGCATGATTTCTTTGAGCGCGAAGACCATCACCTCTATTGCCAGATTGGAATTTCCTTCGCCCAGGCCGCGCTCGGCGTCACCGCCGAAATTCCAACGATAGATGGAGAAAGCGAAACGCTCAAAATTCCGCCCGGAACCCAGTCCGGTGAAGTCTTTCGTCTCAAAGGAAGAGGATTACGAGACCTGGAAAGCCGTAGGACGGGCGATTTGTATGTCAAGATCATCGTCGCTACGCCCGGCGATTTGTCTAAAGAACAAAAAAGCCTTGTCCGCCAGTTGGCCGAGCTGCGCGGCGAAAACCTGGAATTTCTTGACCGGCAGGCGATTCGGAAAATAAAACATTCGGTTCATTAGAGCAGCGCTTGACATCGAATCATTTTTTTATCGAAAAAAATCGGTTGAAAGGAAAAGCGGTCGTCCTCACCGGCGCGGAGCATCATCATCTGAGCAAGGTCGTTCGCCACAAGCCGAAGGATGTCATCTGGCTTTTTGATGAAGGCGGCGCAAAGTACAAAGCGCGGATCGATGACATCTCGACGGAGGAAACGCGCCTGACCGTCCTGGAACGGATTGAAGACACAAGGCCAAAAACAAAAGTGACGTTGGCCCAGGCCCTCCTCAAGGGAAAGAGCATGGATTTTGTCGTTCACAAAGCCGTCGAGTTGGGAATCTTCGGCTTGATTCCGGTAGTTGCGGCCAGGTCCGTCGTCAAAATCGAAGAGAGAAGCGAGAAAAAAATAGAACGCTGGACGAAGATCGCCCTCGAAGCGTCCAAGCAGTGCCAAAGCGGCCTGACGCTCCGTATCGCGGCGCCGATAAAGCTCGCGGATTTCCTCCGGGAGACGACCCGGGCGCCCCTGAAAATCGTGTTGAGCAAGAATGCGGACCTGTATCTTAAAGACCTCATAACTTCTCCGGATTGCCGCTCCGCCGCAGCTTCGGAAATGATCCTTTTAGTCGGGCCGGAGGGCGGATGGACTCCCGAGGAAGAACGGAAAATCATGGACTCCGGTTTCAAATCCGCGAGCCTCGGAAAAAATATTCTGAGAGCCGAGACGGCCTCGCTCGCCGCGGCGGCGATTCTTTTGCATTTTTGGAATTGGTGAGATGTTTCTCCAAGGACAAAAAGTCGGGAAGTATGAGATTATCCGATCGCTGGGAAGCGGCGGCTTTGGTTCGGTTTTCCTGGCCAAAGATACCTGGCTCGATATCAAGGTGGCCATCAAGGTCCCTCACAAGCAGTCCACAGAGCTCTTTAAACTTCTCAAAGAACCCCGGCTCCAGGCGGCGCTGAATCACCCCAACATCGTCCGGATGCTCGCGGCGGAAAAAGAGAATAAGGTCTTTTTCATGGTCATGGAATATGTCCGGGGGCAGACGCTCGAAAAAATCCTACAAAAAGAAAAGATCATCGGTATCGAACTGGCCATGGATTACACGAAACAGCTCTGCGCCGGCGTGGACCATGCCCACAAAAGTAAGATCATCCATAGGGACCTCCGGCCTTCGAATATCATGGTTTCCGAAGAAGGAACTTTGAAAATCACGGATTTCGGGACATCGGCCTGGCTGAACAACATTCCCTACGCCGACACACGCATCGGCTCTCCTCCTTATATGGCGCCCGAGCAATTCCTGGGCAAAGCGACCTATGCTTCGGATATCTATTCGATCGGCTGCATCCTCTACGAGATGATCGTCGGCCGGCCGCCGATCTTCGACCCCGACCCGTTCAAGATTTTGGAGAAAGCCCAAGAGGGAAAGATTACGCCTCCTCGGTTGAAGAACGAAAAGGTTCCTAGAGACCTCGACGAAGTGATCATGAAATGTCTGGCGCCGAAAGCCGAGGGCCGCTACCAGAGGCCGTCCGAGATCATTCGGGCGCTTTCCGAGATCAAGGGGGATAAGCCTCCAAAGTCCGAGATCGACGACATCTTGGGCCGAATTCGAGCCCGGGAAAGATCTCTCGGCGAGCTATGCTGGAACTGCCGCCGGCAACTCCCTTTTCGGGCAAAAATATGTCCGCATTGCGGTGAGTCGGTCTAAAAATCCGGTAAATATTTTTCGTGATCTTCTCTTGGCCCAGAAGGAGAGGTCTGTGCGATTTCAGGCGGTTTTGAGCATCCCTGAGGCTTTTTGGCCCGCCATGAGTAATTCCCGACTGTTCTTGACATCTCTTCGAGCCGCGATCTATACTTCGTCATGATGGTTGAATGGGAAAATCGACACAAAGAGGCTCACTCGGCCATATCAGCCGAAAAGGAAACTCTTCCCTAATTCCTGGAGGTCCGCTAAAGCTTTCGGGCGAGGGGATTATGAATCCGAAGGCGACGGCCTGGAGTTTATCGCCCGGACGATGTTATATAATCCCCCTTGGTTTCTGGAAAATATTTTGACATCGCTCGGCAGATGAAGATATAATTTTTTCGAGATGGACGGGCTAGATTCGAAAGGGAAAAATCGTGACAACGGGACGGCACGGTTGCCGGTCCGCCCAGCCCGGAAGAAAATAAATTTTCTGCGGCTGGATTATACAAGATGGTCCTTGGTTTTTAGTTTAATCTGCTTAGCCTTATCCTGTCGGGACTTCGATCATGACAAATTAGTGGAGAAGCGTCTTTCAGAATATCTCAATAGCGATTCGGCCAAAACGCTTTTATTACATGATCACCGAGAATTCCTGGCTTATCTTAAGGAATTCCCTCGCGATCAATACAATCTCTGCCCGACAAAAAACGGCTTTTCATTTTTCGTCGAGAAGACTGGTCACCTCGATGGCATCAAGCAAATCGTGTCTAAAGGCCAAGTCTGGGAGGAGGCTTTTATTGAGCTGATGGCGAAATATATCAGGCCTGGGTCGGCCGTTATCGATGCGGGGGCCTATATCGGCACCCATTCGCTCGCTATGGCGAAGCTGACCGGTCCGCGCGGCCGTGTCTATGCTTTTGAGCCCCAAAAAAAGGTTTTTCGCGAATTGGTCTTCAACCTGATCGAGAATCATGCCCAAAACGTTACTCCCCTAAGATTTGCTTTGGGCGAAAATAACCGGATTGTTGAAATGGAAAAACCTAAGAATGGGCTTGAAGCGATCGTCAGGGTAGGCCAAGGAGGGGATCAAGCTGAACTCCGGACGCTTGACAGTTTTAAGCTTCGCAATATTTCTTTCATAAAAATCGACGTTGAAGGCTATGAGGACCACGTTCTGGAAGGGGCGCGTCAGACTCTCGCCGACAATCTAAATCCGCCGATCCTCATCGAAAACGTAGGAACCGCCCATCGACTCGAAGGTTATGGCTACACGGTCAGGCCCCTTGAATATCGAGATTATCTCGCTCTGCCGGCGCCCGATTATCGATTAGGATCGATCATTTCGTTTATCCATTCCGGCAACGCCGATCAATTCAAAAGCGGTTTTTGGTCGGAGGCCGAGTCTTGGGGTTCTTGGATAAAGGGCAATACCGCCGACGTTGTGCTCCCCCTGTCTCAAGTTCCCCAAAGGGATTTAATGTTGATCGGCAAGGTGAAAGCATATGTCAACGAGAAAATTCCGCGACAGGAGGTTAAGGTCCTCATCAATAGCCGATGGATAGGCCGCTGGGTATTCCGGCAGGGAGAGTTGGAAGTAAAAAAGGCCGTTATCCCAATTTCCCTTTTACGGGAATCTATGGCCAGACCCATAATACGCATAACCTTTCAAATCAAGAATCCAATATCGCCAGCCGAGTTGAAATTATCCGCCGATAAGCGGCTTCTGGGCTTGGGCGTTAATGAATTGATCATCCGAGAATTTTAGTCAACTCGACCTTCTATGATGATGTGATGCAAGGGATTTTTTCTATTTTCTTCTCCTTTCTTCTTTATCTTTCTTTTTTAGGTCTTGTGGACCATCCTTCTATCCGTGCCCTTAGCCCGGAGGCTATGTCCGCACACACTCTGACGTCAGGTCCCGGCCCCTTAGCCTATTCCACAATGCAGCCGTCTCCGGCCCATTAAAGAATTTCTCAAGGCGGCCGAGCTATCTTCGATAAGCAATGTAGTTGCGCCCCTCTTTCCAAACCTTGTAGATGATCGTCAATAATCGCCGAGCTGTGGCCACTTTGGCTTTATTGGCTCCTTTTCTTCGGGCCAGCCGTTCGTAAAAGCAGCGAAGATCAAAGTCCGCCCGGATCGCCGGCCAGACCGCTTCCACCGCCGCCCAGCGCAGCCAGCGATTCCCTGCCCGAATGATTGGGCCATGATCGGTCTTATCGCCGGAGCTGTGCGTCGTAGGAATGACTCCCGCGTAGGCATGAAGATGAGCGGCTGTCTTTCTCGGAGAAAGAGGGGAAGGCTAGCTAACGGTCGTCTGTCCCACATGCCCGGGCCAAATGCGCATCATGGCCTACCTCAGAGACTATTCCGTGGTGGACAGGATCATCAATCACCTCACGCTGACGTTTGTCGCAGGCAAGCCGCTCCCGCCGCTGGTCGCTTCGCAAGAGCTTTTGACGGCCGCCGAGGCCGGCAGTGAATATTTTTCGTGATTTTCTCTTGGCCCAGAAGGAGAGGTCTGTGCGATTTCAGGCGCTTTTGAGCATCCCCTGAGGCTTTTTGGCTCGCCATGAGCAATTCCCGACTGTCCTTGACATCTCTTCGAGCCGCGATCTATACTTCATCATGATGGTTGAATGGGAAAATCGACACAAAGAAGCTCACTCGGTCACCATAACCGAAAAGGAAACTTTTATCTTTAAAAGAATTGAAGGTCTTTGAAACCTCTGCATTAATTCACGAGCGGAGATCGGAGTTTTCGACTCTACAGAATGTATTTGCCCAGGGAGCTTATATTAGGAGGCACAAACATGAAATCTGTTTTTAATTCAGTTTCCCGCCGTAGTGGAATCGTAATCTTGGGACTGTTTCTTGCGGGGCTATTGAACATTCTGCTTGCCTCAGCAGCAATCTGCCAAGACAATGTGCTCTGGCTCCGCTACACCGCGATATCACCGGACGGGAGGGCGATCCTCTTCAGTTATAAAGGCGATATTTACTCCGTGCCTGCCTCGGGAGGCACAGCTACGCCACTCACGCTCAGTGATTCCTACGAGTTTGCTCCAGTGTGGAGCCATGACGGCAAAAGCATCGCCTTTGCATCTGACCGCTACGGGAATTTTGACGTATTTGTCATGCCTTCCGCAGGAGGTGAGGCAAAGCGGCTCACTTTTCATTCCAACCCTGAGATTCCCAGCAGCTTCACGGCCGATGACAAAGCTATACTCTTCTCTGCCTATCGGCAGGAATTGGCCACCAACGCTCAATTTCCCATTGCACTCATGACGCAACTCTACAGCGTTCCGGTTGCAGGAGGTCGCGTATCGCAAGTGCTCCCTGTGCCCGCCCTGGATACCACTGTCAATTCCACTGGCGACAAGCTGATCTATCACGACATAAAAGGCTACGAGAGCAACTGGCGTAAGCATCATACTTCATCCGTTACGCGCGATATCTGGGTTTATGATCTCAAGACGAAGAACTATACGCAACTCACGCAATTCAACGGAGAGGATCGTAACCCCGTTTTCGATACCAATGACAACGATTTCTATTACCTGAGTGAGCAAAGCGGGTCGTTCAACATATACAAGAGTTCTTTGTCTGACCCTTCAAAGAGCACTGCCCTGACGCACTTCTCAAAAAACCCCGTTCGCTTTCTCACCCGCTCTAATAACGGTACCCTCTGCTTCAGCTATGATGGTGAGATCCATACACTGCGGCCTGGCGGCGAACCTCAGAAGGTCGCCATCCGCATCGCAGCCGATGGGCGCGGCACGTTGGATAAGATCGTGCCGGTGAACGAAGGCTTTACCGAGGTGAAACTCTCGCCCAACGGCAAGGAATTCGCTTACGTGTTTCGCGGCGAGATCTTTGTGACCAGCATGGAAGGAGGTATCACCAAACGCATCACCAATACTCCCTGGCAGGAACGGAACGTGAGTTTCAGTCCTGATGGCCGATCCCTCGTGTACGCTGCTGAGAAAGACAATAGCTGGAACGTGTACACGACGACCATCGCCCGCAAGGAGGAACCTTATTTCTACGTGTCGACTGTATTGAAGGAAGAACCCGTAGTCGCCACGTCTGCAGAAGAATATCAGCCTGCTTTCTCGCTTGATGGCAAGGAAGTAGCATACCTCGAAAACCGCGTCACGCTCAAAGTAATAAACCTCGCCACCAAAGAAACACGCACCATCTTGACTGCGGACAAGAATTATTCCTATGCCGACGGGGATCAGTATTACCAGTGGTCGCCCGACGGGAAATGGTTTCTGGTTAAATTCGGCTACCCGGAGCGGGTATTCACGTCCCAGGTGGGCTTGATCTCCTCCGATGGCAAGGGCGAGCTTCACAATCTCACACTCAGCGGATATGACAATTCTTCGCCTAAATGGGTGATGGATGGCAAAATGATGATCTGGGGCTCCGACCGTGAAGGCACACGCCAGCAAGGTGGGGGCCTTTTCAGTGGTGATGTATACGGGATGTTTTTTACCAAAGCGGCCTTTGACCGTTTCAATCTTTCCAAGGAAGAATTTTCATTGTTGAAAGAGCAGGAAGAGAAACAAGATAAGAAAAAGAAAGAGGCGGAAGAAAAAGCCAAGACGGAAAAAAATGGGAAAAAGACCTCTGCTATCAAGTCGGAAAAGGACTCTGCCAAGAAGGAGATCGCCATAGATTGGAACAATCTCACTGAGCGTAAAAGCAGACTTACTGTCCATACATCGCCGGCCAATGACTGGCTCTTATCTAATGACGGGGAGAAATTGTTTTACCTTACCAGCTTTGATAAGGGGAATGATCTTTGGGTCACACAACTGCGTACGAAGGAGACCAAGCTCTTCGCCAAACTCGGGGTACAGAGGAGCAGCATGGAACTCTCTTCCGACGGCAAATTCATCCTCCTCCTGGCAGACGGCAAGCCCATGAAGGTGGATGAAGAAACCGGCAAGGCTGAGCCTGTGAAAGTAAGTGGGGAGATGGTGCTGAAGCAGGCCGACGAGCGGAACTACATTTTCGATCACGTCTGGCGGCAGTTCAAAGAGAAATTCTATGTGGTCGATCTGCAGGGGGTGGATTGGGATTTCTATAATAAAGAATACAAGAAATTCCTTCCCTACATCAACAATGATTATGATTTTGCTGAAATGCTAAGCGAGATGCTGGGCGAGGTGAACGCATCGCACACAGGATGTTATTACCGGAGCGGTCAGCCCAATTCCGATCAGACTGCGGAGCTTGGCCTCCTATATGATTTCAGTTATGCCGGCAACGGCCAAAAGATCGCAGAAGTGGTGGAAGGTGGTCCGCTGGACAAAGCTTCCTCAAAAATAAGGGCTGGTCATATCATTGAAAAGATTGATGGTCAACCGCTCACGGAGACGATGGATTTTTATCAGTTGCTGAACCGCAAAGTGGGCATCCTGACCCTCTTGTCCGTTCACAATCCCTCCACTGGCGAGCGCTGGGAAGAAGCCGTGAAGCCCATCTCCGTCGGCGAAGAAAATGAATTGCTCTACACACGCTGGGTGAAAAGCCGTCGCAAGGAAGTGGATGAACTCTCGGGCGGGAAGATCGGCTATGTGCATGTCCGAGCCATGAACGATGCAAGCATGCGGACTGTTTTTGACGAAGCCCTCGGCCGCAACATTGGCAAGCAAGCCATCATTGTTGACACCCGTTTCAATGGTGGCGGCAATATCCACGAACAGCTGTCTGACTTTCTTAGCGGCAAAAAGTATTTCGATATCATCCCGCACGGACAGTACGTGGGCTCAGAACCTTATGACAAATGGGTGAAGCCTTCCATTGTGCTGATTGGAGAAAGCAACTATTCAGATGCCCATCTTTTTCCGGTTGCGTATAAGCTAAAAGGTGTGGGTAAAACCTTGGGTATGCCCGTTCCAGGCACGGGCACATTTGTTTGGTGGGAGAATCAGATCGATCCTACCCTCAGGTTCGGCATCCCGATGGGTGGTTGGCGGACGCCAGATGGAAAGTTCTGTGAGAACAACCAGCTGGAGCCTGATGTCAAAGTACGCAACGAGCCGGAGACGATGTCTGCCGGGCGTGATCAACAGATAGAAGCGGCGGTAAAGGAGTTGATGAAGAAATAGCGACCACTTCTGGCCGGCAGCAATCCTTGGTCAAAAAAATTGGTTTTGTTGAGTCAAAAGAGATTCTCCAGTTTGCGTTCTTGAAAAAAGACTTGCCAGAGAAAAAGAATTGATCGGAGCGGACCGTGCTCACCCGGGTGCTTCTAAATGTTTGACGATCGGTGATATGACCCGCGGGGAACCGATCGTCGGGGGTTCCAAGGGGGCATGCCCCTTTGGTCGCAGGGCGGGGTCCATGCCCCGCCCGAGAAGAGGAGGCAGGGAGCGAAGCGAACGTTGGAAGGGGTCTTCCCCTCCAAGGTTGACTCTAGCGGTCGATTGTGGGTAAGATAGCGGTCTGACTTATTCCGTATTTAAAGGAGTTTCCATGAGCCCTTTTAAGGATAACGGAATTGTCTGGATGAATGGAAAGTTTGTTCCCTGGAAGGATGCCAACATCCATATCGCCTCTCACGTTCTTCACTATGGAAGCTCGATCTTCGAGGGATTTCGGGCTTATGCCAACGTCAAAGGAACGGCCGTCTTTCGCCTGGACGCGCACACGCAAAGGCTATTCAACTCCTGTAAGATTTATCGGATGGACCTTCCCTATACCCAAGAGGAATTCAACCGAGCCATTATTCAAACCATCCAGGTCAATAAGCTAAAAGAATGCTATATCCGGCCGCTTGTCTATCGAGGCTATGGGACGCTCGGCGTCGATCCTTTTCCCAATCCCGTGGACTGCGCCGTTCTCGTTTGGGAATGGGGGAAGTATCTGGGCGAAGGAGCTCTCGAAAGCGGAGTGGACGTCAAGGTTTCGACTTGGCAAAGGATGGCTCCGAATTCTTTTCCCGCCTTGGCCAAGACGGGCGCCAACTACATGAACTCCCAGCTCATCAAGATGGAAGCTAAGCTCGACGGATACGCCGAGGGCATTGCGCTCAATATTCGCGGCCATGTCAGCGAAGGCAGCGGCGAAAATATTTTTATGGCCATGAACGGAGTTATCCGGACGCCGCCCCTGTCCTCGTCCGTTCTGCCGGGAATCACCCGGGATTCCGTGATTATGCTGGCCAGAGATTTGGGTTATCAAATGATTGAAGAGACGATCCCCAGGGAGATGCTCTATGTCGCCGACGAAGTCTTCTTTACAGGCTCGGCCGCGGAAATCACGCCGATCCGCTCGATCGATAAAATCAAGATCGGCAGCGGCAAACGCGGCCCGATCGTTAAAAAGCTCCAGGAGGAATTTTTCGGAATCATCAGGGCGGAAAAGGCCGATAAATTCCATTGGCTGACGTATATCCCAATAGATTAAATCAAGGGAGACGTCGATGAACATTGATGACCTGCTAAAAGTCGCGATCGAAATGGACGCCTCGGACGTCCATATCAAGGTCGGCAATCACCCTCAGTTCCGGGTGCACGGGATTCTTGTGCCGCTGACTCAGCTTCCGCGGTTGACCCCCAAAGACACTGAAGATATAGTCAACCAGATTTTGCTCAACGATTATCAAAAGAACAAGCTCAAAGAAGATTTCGACCTGGACCTGGCTTATAGCCTGCCCGGGTTTGGCCGGTTCCGGGGCAGCATCTTTCATCAGAGAGGCTCGCTGGCCCTCGCCCTGCGGATCATTCCTTTTGATGTCAAACAGATCCGTGAGCTGCTGCTGCCGGACGTCATCGAGAAAATTGCCTCCGCCGAGCGGGGACTCGTGCTTGTGACCGGCTCCACGGGCAGCGGTAAGACGACGACCCTGGCCTCGATGATCGATTATATCAATGCCAGCCGCCGGGAGCACATCATCACTATCGAGGACCCCATCGAATACCTGCATAAAGACAAGAAGAGCACGATCTGCCAGCGCGAAGTCGGCTGGGATGTGAAAAGCTTCTCGCGCGGCCTGCGCAGCGCTCTCCGCGAAGACCCGGATATCATCCTGGTCGGTGAAATGCGGGACCTGGATACGATTGAAACTGCCATCCTGGCCGCGGAAACGGGCCACCTGGTGTTGAGCACGCTGCACACGCTGGACGCCCCCGAAACCATTAATCGGATCATCTCCGTTTTTCCGCCCCACCAGCAGCGCCAAATCCGGATCCAACTGGCCACCATTCTGCGCGCCGTCATCTCAATGAGACTCATCCAGCGCAAAGACGGCAAAGGCCGGGTGCCGGCCGTTGAAGTCATGATCACGACGCCCTATATCCAGGAAGCCATCCAGGACCGGGATAAGACTTTTCAAATCCGGGACGCCATCGCCTCCGGCGTATCTCAATACGGAATGCAAACCTTTGACCAGTCGATCTATCATCTTTACTCCCTCGACTTAATTTCCTTTGAGCAGGGGCTGCGCTTTTCGACCAGCCCGGACAATTTCCGGCTCCGCGTTCAAGGCATTCAATCGACACAGGACTTAGCGTTGGAGGAAATGGAAAAGTCGATGAGCCACGGCGGAAAGAAAAATAGAAATTCCAAGGAAAAGCCATAACCGACAGCATGAGAACCCAGGGCATTCGCCAGACGTTCTTAGACTTCTTCGCCAAAAAGAACCATAAAGTCCTGCCCAGCTCTCCGCTTCTCCCCAAAGACGACCCGACGATTCTATTCACCAATGCCGGCATGAACCAGTTCAAAAATATTTTTTTGGGGCTGGAAAAGCGAAGCTATAAGCGCGCCGCTACGGTCCAAAAGTGTATGCGGGTCAGCGGCAAGCATAATGACCTCGAGCAGGTCGGTCGGACGAACAAGCATCACACGTTTTTTGAAATGCTGGGCAATTTTTCCTTCGGCGATTATTTCAAAAAAGACGCTATCCTCTATGCCTGGGAGCTCATGACCGAGGTCTTCAAGCTGCCCCCAGACCGGCTTTATGTGACGGTCTATGAAGAAGACGATGAAGCCTTCGGGCTCTGGAGCCGCGAGGCCGGCGTTCCGGCCGACCGTATTTTCAGGTTTGGCAAAAAAGACAACTTCTGGGCCATGGGCGAGACCGGTCCCTGCGGCCCGTGCTCCGAAATCCATTACGATTTAGATCCAGCCTACGAAAGGGGAACTCCCCAGGAGCTCATCGAGAACGGAAGCTGTCGCTACATCGAACTCTGGAACCTGGTTTTCATGCAATATTTTCAGGACGAGAAAGGCGTCATGCATCCGCTGCCGTCGCCCTCGATCGACACGGGAATGGGCTTGGAGCGCATGGCCGCCTCCCTCCAGGGAAAGACCAGCAGCTTCGATACCGATCTCTTCACGCCTCTTGTCGGAGAAATCTGTGGACTGGCCGGCAGGGAATATCCCGCCAATGACGACGGCGATATCTCGGTCCGTCTGATCGCCGATCATGCTCGGGCGGTGGCCTTCTTGATCGGCGACGGCATCATGCCGACCAATGACGGCCGTGGCTATGTCCTCCGCCGCCTCATCCGCCGGGCGTTCCGGCACGGCAACCTGCTCGGCATCGAGGAGCCCTTTGTCTTTAAGCTGATCGGTTTGGTCGGCGACATCATGAAGGACGCTTATCCCGAACTTCTCTCGTCCTTGAATTTCATTGCCAAAATTTGCCACGCCGAAGAGGAACGATTTTCACATACGCTCTCCTCCGGACTACGCTATTTTCGTCAGTATGTCCAAGAGGCCAGAAAGTCCGGATCGAAGACGCTCTCCGGCGAGGCGGTTTTTAAGCTTTACGACACGTTCGGATTTCCGCTCGACCTGTCGCAGGATCTGGCCCAGGAAGAGCGGATGGCAGTCGATGAAACCAGATTCCGGGAAGAGCTGGAAAAACAGAAGGAACGTGCCCGACAGTCCTGGAAAGGGGATGCGCAGCAGAAAGAGCGGAAAGTCTATGAGGCCTTAAAAAAGAAGCGAACCCGTTTCTTTGGATATGAGCAAGGCCAGGTTTTCGATGCGCGCGTCCTGGCTCTTTTAAAAGACGGGAAGCGCGTCCCGGAGCTCGGAGTCGGGGAATCCGGCGAGGCGGTGCTGGATGTCACGCCTTTTTACGCCGAAGCGGGCGGCCAAGTCGGCGATTCAGGATTTTTGAAGAATCCTCATTTTTCCGGGCTCGTCGAACAGGCGTATTATCCCATTCCCGAAATGATCAGCCACAAAATCAATATTCTTGCTGGCCGTTTGAAGGAAGGCGATTCCGTCGAAGCGGTCATCGACGCAGCGCGGCGGAAAGCCGTCCGGGATAACCATACGGCTACGCACCTTCTTCATGCCTCACTGCGGCAGGTGCTCGGCGACCACGTCAGACAGGCCGGATCGCTCGTTTCGCCGGCCCGGCTGCGGTTCGATTTCACCCATTACGCCGGCCTCGCTCCCGAAGAAATCCGGAAAGTTGAGTCTCTCGTGAATGAGAAAATCCGGGAAAATATTTTCGTCTCTATTCAGGAGACGACTTTGGAGGAAGGACTTCAAGCCGGCGCGACAGCGATTTTTGAAGAAAAATACGGCGAGCGGGTTCGGATGGTGACAGTCGGGGGTTTTAGCCGGGAGCTCTGCGGGGGCGTCCATGCCCCCTCGACCGGCGAAATAGGCCTGTTTAAGATTGTGGCTGAGACAAGCATCGCCGCCGGCATGCGCCGGATTGAGGCCTTGACCGGCGAGGAAGCGTTGATCTATATCCAGCAGACCGAGCAACTGGTCCATGACGCTTCGCTGGCTCTCAACACGGCGCGCAGCGACCTCCTCGGCCAAATCGAAAAGCTCAAAGACCAGATAAAAGAGCGAGACCTTGAAATCAAGTCGCTGCGACAAAAGATGCTCCAAGGGAAATTCGAAAAGCCCGAAGACCAGATCCGAACGGTTAAAGGAGTTACGGTTCTTGTCCGGAAATCCGATGATCTCAACCCGAATGAAGCGAGAGAGCTGGCGGATTCTCTAAAGCAAAGAATTAAATCGGGCGTCGTTGTTTTGGGTGCCAGCCACAAGGACAAGGCGTTCCTCGTGGCCGGCGTAACGAAGGACTTAACGCACCGGATTTCCGCGGCGGACATCATCAAGCGCATCGCGTCCTTAATCGGGGGTGGGGGAGGGGGCCGGCCCGATTTCGCCCAAGCGGGCGGATCCAAAATCAGCGAACTGGATCAAGCCCTAAAAGAAAGCCTGTCCGTCATCGAAAAACTTTTATAGAGCTTAATACAGGAACGCGCGGAGGGGTGAAAAAACGCGGCGCAAAAATCACCCCCAAAAGGTATTGAACATTTTGGATCGTCGGCGCATAATGAAAAATGCCATGGCGGGAAAAAGGTTTTTATTCTGGATTTTCGGAAGCGTCTTCTTGATTTTTGCCATTTCGAGTGCCGAGGTCAAAATCAGCCAGCGTCTTAAAACCGGATATGATACGCTGATTAAAGAAATTGCCGTCAAGCACGGCCTCGATCCGCTGCTCCTCCACGCCATCATCAGCGCCGAATCGGCCTATGACCGCTTCGCGGTTTCCGACAAAGGCGCTCAGGGATTGATGCAACTCATGCCTGACACAGCCGAGCAATACGGCGTTCAGGATGTCTTTGATCCTGAAGACAACATCGAGGGCGGCGCGAAATACCTTCGAGACCTCAAAAAGCTTTACGGAAGCCAAACAGATCTCATTCTCGCTGCTTACAACGCCGGACAGGAAGCGGTCAAAAAGTACAACAGCATTCCACCTTATCAGGAAACGCGGGAATATGTCGAGCGCGTCAAAGTCGTCTACAAACAAGTCACTAAGAGTAGGCGGACCACGATTTATGCTTTTGTGGACAGCCGGGGAAAGCTGGTTTTGACGAACGATTTTCGCCTGGCCGCGAAGAGCCGGCGTCCGTAATTTCTAAAGATAGCCTTTGATCAAAAGGCTTTGGGGAATTATTTCAAAGGTTGCCGGCAGTTTCCCCAGCTGTTCTCCGTCAAGCTCGAGAAGGACGGTTTCATTTTCCTCCGGCTTGGCCTCGATTTTTCGGCTGCGGATGAGGGAGATCTTGGGGTGGCTAAGATGCGTGCCGTTCATCAATTTCCAGCCGTGGAGGCAGAATTCGAGGAATTTCATGCTCTTAACGAATACAAAGTCGAAGAGGCCGTCGTCGAGCCGTGCCTGGGGCGCGATTTTCATGCCTTTGCCGAAGATCCGGCCGTTGGCGACGGCGCCGATGAGATACTCCTGCCGCGGAAGCTCCCGGCCATCCACTTTGATCCGGACTCTCTTATTTTTGTATTGGATCATGGTTGATATTAGGCATCTAACGTAGGAGGAGGTTTTTCGCTCCATTCGTTTTTGATTCACTTTCCGAACGACTTCGCCGCCTACGCCGAAATCGGCGACATTGAGGAAGAGCCGTTCTTGTGTCTCGCCTGAGTTCGATAAAAAAGCAACCCGGCCGACATCCATAGCGTTTGAAGGGGCTTGGGTGATGACGCTCAAGGCGTCTTTGAGCTTCGGAGGAATGTTCAGGCTCCGGGTCAGATCGCAGCCTGTGCCGGACGGGACGATGCCGAGCGTCGCTTCGGGATTGATGATTTTTTGTTCTTCATAAAAGCCGTTGGCGACCTCGTTCATGGTGCCGTCGCCCCCGACGCCGATGACGAGCTCGGCGCCGTCCTTGATCGCGGCGCGGGCAAGCTCGATGGCCTGGAACGGCTTCTCGGTGAACTCATACCGAAATTCCTTGATGACGTGGCGAATGCCTTCTTTAATCTGGGACCAGCGTTTCCGCGTCTGACCTTTGGCCGATTCCGGATTGACGATGACTTGAGTTTTGAGACGTCTCATGGTTGTGGGGGTGCTGCCTGAGGCGGCTGAGGTTGAGCGGGGGGAGGCGTCTTTTTGCCGAATAGCCCCGTGCCGATGATGCCGCCTAGCGCGCCCAATACGGCGAAGATAGCGGCCGTGATTATCAGCCCGAGAAGGAACCAGCTGATGGACACAGGTCCCGTCCCCCGGTCAAACCATTGTCGCCAATCGCCTATATCCTGAGTGTATTCCGAAAGCTTTTCCAGGAGTCTCCTGAAAAAGACGATGTTGAGGGCCTTGAGCGGAATGCTGATCAAGGCATGGACGATCGCGGCGAATAATCCGGTGAAAGCGCCCACCAACGCGCCGTCGCCAGCTGTCATGGTGACGGGAGAGTCTTTAGAGAGAAGGTAAGCGGCAAGGATCGCGCCGCCGATGATCCACAGGCAGCAAAGGCAATTCAAAAAAGGAATACCGGACAGGATTCCCGCGACTGCTCCGCCGATGAGCGCGGGCGTGAATATGCTGGGCTTTTGACCGTTCATCCTTTCCTCCTTCAACGCATGCGACTTATTATTCTAGTGTTTTTTGCGCGTCCAATGCAAGCTGATCTCGGCAACACCGGTGATGAAATAGAACGGCAGGATGAGGCCCCAGAGAATGCCTGTGGCCAAGCGAAGGACGTTTGGAGTTTTCCAGATATGCAGGATATTGGCAGCGGTATCGAAAACAATGGGAAACGACACGGCCAGGAAAGCCGGTGTTTTAGGAAGGCGCAGGGCGGAAAATCCTCGCCGTAGAGGATAGAGCATCGTGCCTGCGAAAAAGCCCAGATAGATTCCTAAGCAGCGGGCGCAGACGGCCAGGGGAAAACCGAATATATAAAACGATCGCGAGGGAACCTGGTGGCAGAGGGGAGAAAAGCAGGCATAGACGAAAGGCGCCAGCCCATGGCCTTGGCTGCGCAAATACGGCGCCAGCGCGATGGCCGCCAGCCAGACGATAATGCCGGCCAGCGTAAGAGCATATATGAAAATGATTCGCTTGTCTCTCGGCGTTTTCACGATCGTCATGCCGAACAATCAAGCGCGTCCTTTAATTCTTAAATAGAAAAGATATCCAGCCAGGACCAAAAAGTTGACCGTAAGGACGGACAAGTTCATAAAGGTTGCATAGGCTCTTCGGCCGAGGAGATCGTAGAAAGAGAGGCCGATGAATAGAAAATCGGCGATGAGGATGATCCGGCCGGCTTTAGAAAATTCAGGAAAATAATACAAAATGAGAGTGACCGCGAGACAAGACGAAAGAAACGTGTAGTCCCAGCCGAGAGGGGAGAGGAGAGGAATAAGAAGCAAGAGAAGCGCTGAGTCCGCAAGGAGATTGCGTGCTTGATGCTTTCCCTTGCGGATAAAGAGAAGGACAAGAAATGCCGCCAGAATTCCCGCAGCGGCATAGAGCGTGAGAGAAAGCTTCTCGTTTCCCAACCACTTCACGAAGCAAGCCAGCAGGGAAACGTTGTCCTGAGAGCTTAGCAGATGCGGAGTGGACCCGGAGAGGCTCGACAGCCATTCTCCGTGGACGGTCCAATTTCCGCTGAACCCGAAAAATGCGGCCGGCAGAATTATGGAGACGGCCAAGAACAAAGCCGCACTCAGGAGTGTCAGCCATTTTTTTTTGAGGATATAATAGGGCCAGAAGATCAGCGCGTAAGGTTTCATCGCTGCGGCCAGCCCTCCGAGCATTCCGGCAAATATTTTTTTTTGATTGGAAGGATGAGTTTCGTCGCGCCACAACAGCCAGGTCATTCCCAGAAGAATCGCCGTTATCAAAGCATTAACCTGACCGAGCTCGATTTCCCGGAGAAGAAACCTGACGAGGATCAACGCCGGAAGCGCCAATAACAAAACGACCTTTTTTCTTCCAGAATCGATAAGGCGCCATGAGCCGCCCAAAAGAAAGCCGCAGGAGCCAAGCACGATAAAAAACCAAGCTCCTTTAGCTACAGGAAGAGGCAGGAGCGAGAGGGGCAGATAAAGAAGGGCGCAAAAGGGGGAATATTTAAATTGCCAATGCTCGTCGACAGTCCGGTAAAGAGTTTCTCCCATCAGGATTCTGTTCCCGGCCTTATAATTGACCTCGAAATCGGCCATTTTATACTGGACCTTGAAGAGGAAAAGAGCGAGAAACAGACAAAAAACCGCGGCGAAAATAAAGACGGTTGCGGTCCGGCTTATTTTCATCGAGTCTCAGGCTACCGAAGTGGGTTCTTTTTGTCAATGTTTGTAGCAAAAGCAAAATTCGATTTGACAGAATTTTTTTCAAGGTGTAAATATGTAACTATAAAAGGTCCATGTAAGCCTTGATAATTCAGGAGGAATTGCGATGTTTAAATCCCGCCAAGTGCTTATGATCTGTCTTGGGCTTCTCGCCGGCCTCTTCCTGTGGGCTCAGAACGAAGCCTCCCAAAAGCTTCTCGATCAAACCAGTCCCGGCATAATCAACCTGATTGTCTATGGCAAGGACAAACAGGAGATCGGGAAAGGTTCGGCCCTTGTCCTGACGAAGGACATTGCCGCCACAAGCTATCATCTGATCAGCCAGGCCGCGAGCTGCATAGGATTCAACTACAAGAAGAAAGAAGTGGATGTCAACGGCGTCGTGGCCGTCGATAAAAATCTGGACCTGGCTCTCATCAAGATCGACGGAAAAGTGCAGCCGCTCACCCTTGAAATGACCGATGAGCTTTCTACGGGTAAAAAAATCTTCGCTGTGGGTGCCAATGAATCCGGCGATATCATCATTTCCGATGGGACGGTCCGGAATTTTTATGAACTGGGGGCCAATCAAAAAATCGCGGATTCCTCGCTGGCTATTCCCGATACATTCTCGGGCGGCGCGATCATTGGAGAAAACGGCCGAGCGATCGGCCTCATCGTCATCCTGGAAAAACGGCTGCGATTCATCGTGCCCCTAGGCTCTGTCACCGGGATGCCTAAAACCGGAAAAATGACGGCTTTTAAGAACTGGCAGCCCGAAGACTATATGGGAACAATGGAAGCCGCATGGCTGACCGGCCGTCTGTATGCTTGGCAGGATGATTCCTATAACGCCCAGAGAAATCTGGAGAAGATCACCCGCGCCGAGCAGAATAATTTGGCGGCCTGGACTATTTTGGCATCGGTTTACCACAAACAGAGAGATTATCAAAACTCCATCACGGCTTATAAAAAGGTCGTCGAGCTTGATCCCAAGAAAGCCGAAGCCTATTTCGGCCTGGGGCAGATCTATGTCCGCACGCAAAAATCGGCCGAAGCGATCGCTGCTCTGGAAAAAACGATCGAGCTCAATCCCGACAACAAGGAAGCGTTTTTCTTTCTGGGCAACGCCTATGACGACGCGAGAGAATTCTCCAAAGCCGGCGACGCTTATGAAAAATATTTGGCCGCGAAACCGGAAAACGTAGCGAATGCTTATCGGAACCTGGGCCTGGCTCGTTTTAACGCCAGCCAGTTTGACGCCGCAGCCGCGGCCTTTATCGAAGCGCTGAAATCTCAGCCCCAGGACCAGAATATCAATTATAGCCTGGCTCAAGCCTATGAAAAAGGCGGCAAGCTGGATAAAGCCGAGGAAGTCTATAAAAATCTCGCTCTGCTGTCGCCCAAGGATGCTGACAGATGGTACAGCCTGATCTTGAATATGTACGCAAGAGCCAACCAACCGGCTAAAGCTATCGAGGCAGCGAAGAAAATCGTCGAACTCAAGCCCAATGATGAGCAGTCATTGTATAATCTCGGCTATATGTACCAGCAAAATCTGAAATACCAGGAAGCTATCGACGCCTACAAGCAAGCTCTGGCGGTCAAGCCCACCTATGAATACGCTCATTTCCAGATCGGCTTCTGCAATTATCAGATGAAAAAATACAAAGAGGCGGCCGAGGGATTCAAAAAATTCGTCGAGCTCATGCCGGACAGCGCCGACGGATGGTTCTATATGGGCATTTGTTACATGCAAGTCAAAGACTTTAATTCGGCCTTGGAGCCGATCAAGAAAGCCACGGAATTGAAGCCTGATTACGGAACGGCCTATTTCAACTTAGCCGTCGTCTACCTGAACCTGCATGACAATTGCAGCGCCCGCGAAGTCTATAAAAAGCTCGTCAATATCGACGGCGCTCTGGCCACAAAACTCAAGCCGCTGCTGCGCTAATTCCTAAAGTATTCTTAGGGAAATGAAGGGTGTGGTTATCTCCGACGGAGGCTGCCCGAATTGACATCCGGCCGCAGAATATGGTAGATATATAATCCTGCTTTCTAACCCTGAATTGGGACAGCGTCTCCGGTTCATTTTTCCATAGAGAAGGGCCCTCCTCTTGGAGAAAAATTTGCAGAATAGCGGCGATATGCACCGTGAGGATATGTGCTTATTATGTGTCCCCTAGATAAACGATGCATATCTCTGAAATTCTAGAGGCTTATAGGCGTCTTCTTTATGGGCAGATGGCGGAATGGCAGACGCGCTAGGCTTAGGACCTAGTTCCCGATGAGGGAGTGCGGGTTCGAATCCCGCTCTGCCCATTTCGGTACAGAGGAACATTCCATGAGTGAACAAACCGAACTCAGCGAACGGCTAAAGAGCTCAATGAAAGACTTAAGCGCCAGCCGCAAAGAAATCGAAGCCGAGCTCCGCGCCGACGAAGTCGATAAGGAGCTCCAGGTCATCATCGATCAATACGCCGGCCGCGCCAAACTGAAAGGTTTCCGCCAGGGAAAAGCGCCCAGAGACATGGTCAAACAGATGTTCCAGGCGGATATCCATAAATCGCTGCTGGATTCTCTGGTGCCCAAAGTGCTGGAAGAAGTCCTGAATTCCTACAATATCCATCCGGCGAGCGTTCCCAGGCTCAGCGACCTGTCCTATGATGAAGGAAAGCCGCTGCATTTTAGGGCCGTCGTCGAAGTCTGGCCGGATTTTGAATTGCCGACCTACAAAAAAATCCAGGTGAAGAAAAAAGAGAGCATCGTCGAGGACAAAGACATCGATCAAGCTTTGGAAGAGCTTCGGCAAAAATCAGCCGAATATATCCCGGTCGAGGGCAGGGGAGTCGTCATCGGCGATTATGTCGTCGCCGAACTCCAGGGGAAAGACCTGAAAACTAAGCGCCTGATGCCCGCTGAAAAAGTCATCATTCTCGCCGGCCAAGAGGGCAATGAGAAAATCATCAACGAGAATCTCATCGGCCTCAAGCCGCTGGAAGAAAAGGTTTTCCTCTATCCCTATCCCGCCGATTATAAAAATAAAAAATTGGCGGGAAAAGAAATCGAATACCGGATCAAGGTGATATCGATCAAGGCCAAACAGGTGCCGTCTCTGGACGATGATTTCGCCAAGAATCTCGGTGAAACCGATAATTTGGCGGACTTGCGGGACAAGGTGAAAAAAGAGCTCCAGGCCGTCCGGGAAGACGCGGCAAGGCGGGAAGCCGCGGAAGACATTCTGAAAACGCTCGTCGATAAGACCGAGATCGAGATTCCGCCGGGCATTATTGAGGAGGAAGCTCAGGCCGTCCTGAAGAGCTTGCTGTCCTCCGCGCCGCAGCAAAACATCACAAAGGAGGTCGTCGACAAGTTGCGGCCCGAAGCCGCCAAGCAGGCCGAGGTGAATCTTAAGCGGCACCTGATCCTGAGAGAGATTGCAAAATCCGAAGACCTGAAGGTCGGAGAGGAAGAAGTGGACGCCGAAATCCGGGTCTTGGCCAAAACCAATAATCTTGCTCCGGCCCAGGCGATGGCGGCGTTTAATCAGGAAGGCCGCCGGGAAAGCCTCAAGAAAAGCCTGCTCTTGAGGAAGGCCATTGACTTTTTGGTGGGACAGGCTATAATAGATAACTAACGCAATCATTTCCATGACCTTAATCCCCTTTATTGTCGAACAGGATGGACGCACGGAGCGTGCCTATGATATTTACTCGCGTCTCCTCAAAGACAATATTATTTTCATCGGGACCGAAATCAATGATGATGTGGCCAATGCGGTCATCGCCCAATTGCTGTTCCTCGAGGCTGAGAACCCGGAAAAAGAGATTTCGCTCTATATCAACTCGCCGGGAGGAAGCATCACTTCGGGTCTGGCTATATACGATACGATGCAATTTGTCGGCAATGAGATATCCACGATCTGTGTCGGGCAGGCCGCCAGTATGGCCGCCGTCCTCCTGGCGTCGGGAACACCCGGAAAACGCTTTTCTCTGCCTAATTCCCGGATCATTCTCCATCAGCCGTTCGGAGGATACCAGGGCCAGGCGTCCGATATCGCGATCCAGGCCAAAGAAATCCTCCGCGTCCGGGAAAATATCTACGCCATTCTGGTCAGGCATTCGCGTCAGCCAAAATCCAAGATCCAGTCCGATATCGAGCGGGATTTCATTATGACCGCCGCCCAAGCGAAGGATTACGGGCTGATCGACCAGATTATTACGACGAGGACCCAGCCGAAGAAATAAGCGGCGCAGATAGAACGGCTGTTCCGCCATCGGGTCTCAAGGACCGGGTATTAAAGAGTCAAAGAGAGAGTCCATCATGGATGACAGCACACCGCAAAAAATGAATCCGCTGGTCAAGTGCAATTTCTGCAATCGTTCCCAGTCCCAGGTGAAGAAGCTCATCGCCGGGCCGGGCGGCATTTTCATCTGCGACGGTTGCGTTGAGATCGCCCATTCCATCGTTCAGACGGACAAGGTCAAAGACGAAAAGGAGAAAGCGCCGGGCGAATTTCCAATCCCGAGCGAGATTAAAATCGCCCTGGACGAATACATCATCGGCCAGGAACGGGCTAAAAAAAAGATTTCTGTGGCGGTTTATAATCATTATAAGCGGATCAGCCTGCCGCGGAATACGTCGGACGTCGAAATCGCCAAGAGCAATATTCTTTTGATCGGCCCGACGGGTACGGGAAAGACCCTTATGGCCCAGATTCTGGCCAAGATCCTTTCGGTTCCTTTCGCCATTGCCGACGCTACGACGCTGACCGAAGCAGGCTATGTCGGCGAAGACGTCGAAAACGTCGTATTAAAACTCTTCCAGACCGCCAAGGGGAATATTTCCAAAGCGCAGAAGGGCATCGTCTACATCGATGAGATCGATAAGATCAGCCGCAAAAGCGACAGCCCGTCCATCACCCGCGACGTCTCCGGCGAGGGCGTCCAGCAGGCGCTCCTCAAGATCATCGAAGGGACCGTGGCCAATATTCCCCCACAGGGCGGCCGCAAGCATCCCTACCAGGAATTTTTACCGATCGACACCACGAATATTTTGTTCATCTGCGGCGGGGCATTCGTCGGGCTGGACAAGGTCATCGGGCAGCGGATCGGGAAATCGGTCGTCGGATTCAAGGCGGATTCCAAGCACAAAAAGATCGATGTCTCGGCGGAACTCCTGAATGAGTTGATCCCCCAGGATTTGATCAAATACGGACTGATTCCGGAGCTCGTCGGACGGATCCCGGTCGTGGCCGCGTTTACAGACTTCGATATCCAGGACCTGGTCGATATTCTGACCAAGCCCAAAAACGCCATCATCAAGCAGTTCCAGAAGCTCTTCGAGATGGAGGGCGTGGAGCTGGAGTTCACGGGCGAAGCTCTGCTGGCCATCGCTCAGAAATCCATGGAACGGAAGCTCGGGGCGCGGGGGCTCCGGTCGATCATCGAAGACCTGATGCTGGACATCATGTTTTATCTGCCGTCCGCCAAGAAGGCGGCTAAAATCAAAATCACGAAGCGTATGGTCGAGGAAAACGAACTGAGCTTCGACCGCATCAAGCAGGCCATCGGAGTGTAACATGCAAAATTCTGATGAAAACTTTGAAATCTTGAAAAACATCCCCTTGATCCCGCTGCGGGACCTGGTCATTTTTCCGGCGACGCTGGTGCCGTTCATCATCGGACGCTCGTCATCCATCCAGGCGCTGGAAAAGTCGGCCGAGACCGACAAAATCGTCATTCTCTCCGCCCAGATGGACCCCTCGATCGACAATCCCACACCCAAAGATATTTATTCCTTGGGTGTGACGGCCAAGGTCATCCGGACCGTCCAGATGGACGATAAAAACGTCAAAGTTATCGTCGAAGGGAAGAAACGGGCCCGGATTCTGGAATATATCAGTTCTTATCCTTTTTATCAGGTTCTGGCCAAGGAAATTCGGGTTTTTGAAGATACGGGCAAAGAGGGCCAGGAAGAGCTCAAACGGGTTTTAATCCTTTTCGAGGAATATCTCAAGCTCAACCAAAACACGAATTTCCAGTCCATCATCCCGGCCCTGCGCGACCATACGCCCGACCGGATTGCGGACATCATTTCCTCACACCTGTATCTGCCGCTGGAAGAAAAGCAGAACCTCCTGGAAACAATCAACAGCCTGGAGCGCATCCGCAGGCTCAATTTCCTGCTGGAAAACGAGGTTTACAAGATCCAGTCCAACCTCCGCAAGGACGGAAGGCCGGTGGGCCGAAGGAAAGTCCCGTTCGGGCAGGGACCCAGTATCTTTCCTCCCGGAGTCGGGGGCGCGCCCGGACAGAAAAAAGATGACCAAGCCAATGAAATTGAAGAGTTAAAGAAAAAAGTAGCCGCCGCCAGGATGCCGGCGGACGCGGATGAAAAAGCCCGCAAGGAAATCGAACGCCTCGAAACCATGCCCCCCATGTCTGCGGAGGCTACCGTCTGCCGGAACTATCTGGACTGGCTGCTGTCGCTGCCCTGGAACAAGAAATCTCGCGAAAAACGGAACCTTAGAGAAGCGGAAAATATCCTCAACGAAGACCACTACGGTCTGGAAAAGGTCAAAGAGCGGATTCTCGAATATTTATCCATCCGGCAGCTCGTCAAAAATCCCAAGGGAGTTATTCTGGGCCTGATCGGTCCGCCCGGCGTGGGCAAGAGCTCGCTGGGCCGTTCGATCGCCAGGGCGACGGGACGAAAATTCGTCCGCTTATCGCTGGGCGGCGTGCGCGATGAGGCAGAAATCCGCGGCCACCGCCGGACCTATATCGGCGCCTATCCGGGGAGGATCATCCAGATGATCAAGCGCTCCGGCACCAAAAACCCCGTTTTTCTTTTGGACGAAGTGGACAAAATGAGCATGGATTTCCGCGGCGACCCGGCCTCGGCCCTCATGGAAGTCCTGGACCCCGAGCAGAACGGCACTTTTCTCGATCATTACATCGATACGGACTTCGATCTCTCTCAGGTCATGTTCGTCGTGACGGCCAATATGGTCGATCTCATTCCGCGGCCGTTGATCGACCGCATGGAGATTATCCGTCTGCCCGGCTACACCGAGGACGAGAAGCTCCAGATTGCCAAGCAGTTTTTGTGGTCGAAACAGATGAAGGCCCACGGGCTCTCGGAGAAGAACCTGGAAATATCGGACAAAGCCGTCCTCAAGCTGATCAATGACTACACTCGGGAAGCGGGAGTCCGGAGCCTCGAGCGTGAGATCACCTCGATCTGCCGCAAGGTCGTTAAAAAAGTCGTCAGCCAAGGCAAAGATTACAGGGAAAAAGTGACGATCAAGAACCTGGAGTCATACCTCGGCGTTCCAAAGTTCAGGCGCTCAGAAATCGATAAGGAAGATGAGGTCGGCGTAGCCATCGGCATGGCCTGGACGGAATTCGGCGGAGAGATGTTGACTTTTGAGACTAATAAGGTGCACGGCAAGGGAAATTTCACGCTCACAGGCCAGCTCGGCGAGGTCATGCAGGAATCAGCCCAGACGGCTTTCAGCTTTGTCCGGGCCAAAGTCTTTGAGCTCAATATCGCTCGCGACATCCATAAGAATTTCGATATCCACATCCACGTACCAGAGGGCGCGACGCCCAAGGAAGGCCCCTCGGCGGGCATCACCATCGCCATCGCCATTTTATCGCTGCTCACGGATATCCCGGTCAGCAAAAAAGTGGCCATGAGCGGCGAGATCACGTTGCGCGGCAAAGTGCTTCCCGTCGGAGGCATCAAAGAGAAATTGCTGGCTGCCCACCGAGAAGGCATTCGGGAGGCCATCCTTCCGCTGGACAACAAGCCGGATTTGAAGGACCTGCCGAAAAATATCACTCAGGATATGAAAATTCATCTGGTGGAAAATATGGAGGAAGTCCTAAAGCTCGTTTTAACCCGCGAGCTTCCCCAGAAAAGCCGGAAGAAAAAAACGAAAGCGACGGCGACGCCGGAAGTCCCGGCAAGGGAAGGGGAGGAGGGCGGAGCTTCCAAGGAACCAATTTTAACTCATTGATATCAAATAAGATCGACTAATTCACGAGAGGTGAGTCATGACCAAAGAGATAAAAGAAACAAAAGAGGCAAGAGAGAAAGATTATGGAGACAAGGAGTTCGGCTTAACCGACCTGGAAGAGAAAGACACCAAGGAACTTCTCAAAATCGTGGAATTCATGGGCATTCCCGAGGAAGAAATCGATAAAACGAACCGTCATAATGTGGTTTTCAAGATTCTGGAAGCCCAGGCCAAAAAGCAAGGGCTTCTGTTTTCTGAAGGGGTGCTGGAATGCCTGGACGACGGGTTCGGATTTCTCCGGGCGCCGGAATTCAGTTATTTGCCGAGCCAGGACGATATATATGTTTCGCCGTCCCAGATCCGAAAATTTCAGCTTCGGACGGGAGATACCATATCGGGCATCGTCCGGCCGCCGAAAAACGGAGAAAAATATTTCGCCCTAATTAAAATCGAGGCCATCAATTTCGTGGACCCGGACATCCTGATCGATCAACGGCGGAACATCCATTTTGAGCAGCTCACACCTCTCTATCCTCACGAAATGATTAAGCTCCAGGACGGAAATGCTAAGAACCTGAACGCCCGGATCATGGAGCTGATGACGCCGATCGGCAAGGGTCAGCGAGGCTTGATCGTTTCGCCGCCGCGCGCCGGAAAAACCACTCTGCTCAAGACGATCGCCAAATCCATCGAGAAAAACCATCCTGAGATTATCCTGATTGTTCTATTGGTCGCCGAGCGGCCTGAAGAAGTGACGGATTTCCAGCGGAGCGTCAGCGGCGAAGTCGTCGCCTCGACGTTCGACGAGCCGCCCGCGCGCAATGCCCAGGTGGCGAACATCGTTCTGGAGAAGGCCAAACGGCTTGTCGAGATCAAGCGTGATGTCGTCATCCTGCTGGACTCGATCACGCGCCTCGCCCGGGCTCACAACGCCATTATCCCGCCGTCGGGCAAGGTCCTTTCGGGCGGCATCGACGCCAACGCCCTGAACAAACCGAAGAAGTTCTTCGGCTCGGCCCGGAAGATCGAGGAGGGGGGAAGCCTGACCATCATCGCTACGGCCTTGATCGACACGGGAAGCCGCATGGATGAAGTCATTTTCGAAGAATTCAAGGGCACGGGGAACCTGGAGATCAACCTCGACCGTCGGCTCGTCGACAAGCGCACCTTCCCGGCTATTGATATCAACCGTTCGGCGACTAGAAAAGAGGAGCTTTTAATCGAAGAGCCCGACCTCAACAGGATTTGGATTCTGCGCAAGGTTCTAAGTCAGCTGGGCGAGGTCGAGGCCATGGAACTCCTGATCGATAAGCTAGGAAAAACCAAAACCAATCAAGACTTCCTCTCGGCCATGAGCAAGGGGCTGTAAGACAGATCGATTCTGCCGCTCAATTAGCTTTTCGCAATCTGTGTGATGAGGCGTCGTTCGCTTTCTATCGGGTTCTTTTTTAATATCAAATGAAAAACTAATAAAATGCCATATCTTGTTGTAAAAAAAAAGGATAGTTTAATAGACCGGAGTGGGTCGCATAAGATATATTATGTCAACTATTTTTTTATCTTAACTCAAATTAAATCAGTACTTTATGAAGTCATCTTCGAATATTTGTTGCCTTTATATAGGCGCCTTCAATTTATCGAGAAGATCTTCAAGGATTTTAATAATTTCCTGGCGGTTTACAGATTCTTTTTTAAACTCGATTCGAATGCTGTAATTTTTGTTATCTTTAGGAGAATATTTAAAGACATAATATTTGGGCTTTTTAGATTTTTCGCCTTCTTTTCCTTTAAAAAGCTTTGTCAAATCACGTGTGTCCTCTCTTTTCAAGCCTCTTTCTTGGATTTTTATTATGAGCGAGCGCATGTCAGCTTCGGTTTTGAGCTTCGAAATTTCTATTAGCAAACTTCGGTTCTTATCGATGTTGCCGCTTTGGCAAAGCTTTCTGAGGTCCTTGGGAATTTTGCAAATATTTATAATCTCGGTGATGGTGGACCGCGCTTTTCCGATCTTTTCCGAAATTTGAGCATGGCTGTAACGATAAATATCAATTAAGGATTTTAAGCCATCGGCTTCCTCAAAAATATCAAGATCTTTGCGCTGTAGGTTTTCGATCAGCGATATCTCCATAGCCTCGTTATCGCTGACGCTCATTTCAATACACGGAATGTCTTTAAGGCCGATATTTTTGGATGCGACATAGCGGCGCTCGCCGGCTATAATTTCATATCGATCGGCGCGCGGCCGGACAATAATCGGCTCCAAAACACCGCGCACTTTTATCGAGGACATCAATTCATCGATATTTCCCAGCTCGCTACGCGCCTGGTGCGGATTGGGCTCGATCCGGTCGAGCGCAATCATGCGCACTAGAGGCGCGGCCCCCTTCTTGGATATCAACTCGACAAAATGGGTGTCGTGCCGCATGCCGAGTGATTCCGGCAATCCCGACCGTTTATGTTTTTGCACGTTCGATAATCTCCTCTGCCACTTGCTTGTACTGTTGGGCGCCGATCGAGCTGCCCGCATACGTGAAAATGGATTCTTTGTAGGCGGGGCATTCTTCGATTTTGACGCTTTTAGATATGTAAGTACGAAAAACTTTGTCGCCGAAAACCTTATAAATCCGCTTAACGACATCTTTGGAGATGTTCGTTCGGGCATCGTGAAGAGTTATGAGAACGCCCAAAATCTGAACGTTCGGGTTGGCGACTCTCCGGACTTTTTCAATGGTCTCCAAAAGATCATCCGTCCCCTCGAGGCAGAGATAAGAGGACTGAATGGGAATTAAAAGGTGCGTGGCTGCGACAAGGGCATTTAAGGTGATCAGCCCCAAAGTCGGCGGAGTGTCGACTAAGATAAAGTCATATTTTTTGCGGATCGGGCTGAGAGCCTCTTTTAAACGAAAATGGCCGTCAATTTCTCCTAATAAGGAGGATTCAAGCTTAGCCATGGCAATTCGGGAAATAGCGACGTCCAATCCGGGAATTGCGGCTTTGCAGATGACATGATCTATCTTTTCGGCATGGTTCATCAGGATATCGTACATCGACTTAAGATATTTTTCGGGTTCGATAACGCAGGAAATCGTGCTGTGCGCTTGAGGATCGGTATCAACGAGAAGGACGCGATAGCCGTTTAAAGCGAGCGCGGAAGCGATATTCACGGCGGTTGTCGTTTTCCCGACGCCACCCTTTTGGTTGGTAACCGCAATGATTAAGGAGGATTTTTCTGCCATAATTTGCTTCCTTAAGATATCGAAAAATCTAAAATATTTCAACAAATAAATATGTCAAATGTCGGCCGGCCGACATATTGAATAAATTAAAATCGTAAAAGTGTTATCTAAGATAAAAGGGTATTCGCTAAGATAAAAATACGGCTTTCTTCCGTTTTGTGTGGGTTTTAAAAGATATGTCAGAATGGCTTCGCTCTCTATATGGAAGAGAACTGAAAATGCTAATGATAAGAGATCGAGGATCATGAAGATCTATAAGGGGATTATTGAATAAACCTTGAGGAAGACCCCTCGAAAGGGCGCTGGGAAAACCCAGTAGCCCTGTCCCCTTTTAGGGCAGAGCATGGACTCCGGCCTGCAGCCAGAGAGGGATATTCAATTAGATTCCTGGGCGATTGTCTTTCCCGAGGAAAGTCGCGGGGCTTTGCCTCCGATCGTCAATAGTCATGAAATTAGTTGGCTAGATATTTCCAAGAAGTTATGATCAAGAAATAGCGGCGTATTTTTTAGCAAGAGAAAGTGCTCGTCTTTAATTTTCGAAGGAAAAAAACTTAAGAAATTCGAAAAGGGGCGGGAGAAAAAAGCAACGATAGAAATTGCCAATAATCTCGATAATATCCATTGATTATATAAACTAATATCCAGACGTGCTGTTATATTCGGCTTTGAGTTGAACTTTCGTTTTTATTTGAATATAATGCCAGAAGTCATTAATGGAAAGAATTATAAGCATCCTAAAAAACTTTGTAATTATATTATTATCAATTAATTACAGGATAGATTGAGCCGTCAAGATAAAATTATTCAAAAAGAGCGCCTCGCGAGGAAGTTAAATTTTGTCGATTGTTATTTCTTAGTAGTCGGCTCTGTCGTCGGTTCGGGCATTTTTCTGACGACTGGAATAATGGCCAATGAGCTTCCCTCGCCTATTTATATTTGGATTACGTGGTTGATCGGCGGGCTGATCACCATAGCCGGCGCTCTGACCTTTGCGGAGTTAGGAACAATGTTTCCGGATGCCGGCGGGCCATACATCTATCTTCGGGAAGCCTTCGGCTCAGGCGCAGCATTTCTCTATGGTTGGTCATTTTTTTGGATAGTGGCCTGCGGAGGAATAGCCGCGTTGGCCGTAGGGTTCGCAGAATATTTCGGTTCGCTCGTTCCCGGTTTACCCTCATCGCGGGTTCTGCTCAAATTCGCAGTGGGGCCTCTCGATATTCGAATTTCAGCGGCGCAAATATTTGCGGTAGCCGCAATCGTCCTGCTTTCGGCCCTGAACATGATCGGCGTAAAAACCGGGGCGCGCTTCCAAAATGTAACGACCGGTCTTCGCATTGCGGCGCTCCTCGGCTTTGCCGCGGCCGGGCTTATCCTCAGCCGAAAATCAGGATTTCATCAGAATCTTTCCGCCGTTTTCCAAGCTCCTCAAGCCTTTCGTTGGAGCGGGTTCGGAGGGGCGCTATTGGCCGTTATCTGGACATACGACGGATGGTATTCCGTAAGCTGCGCCGCTGAAGAAGTCAAAAAGCCGGAAAAAACATTGCCCCGGGCGCTCGCGCTCGGCACGTTGAGCGTCAGCCTGCTTTATTTACTGACGAATATTGTTTATAGTATAGCCCTTTCGATGGACGAGATGAAAGGCGTTGTGCGTATCGGCGAAAAAGCCGCGTCCCGGCTTTTTGGAACGGAGATCGTTGGGATTTTTTCCGGGGTTATTGCCCTGGCTATCTTCGGTTGTTTGAGCGCCAATATTATGTATTGTCCGAGGGTTTATTTCGCCATGGCTCGTGATAGGCTGTTTTTTAAAAACCTGGCGTTCGTCCATCCTCGCTTCCGCGTTCCAACGAAGGCCGTCGCGGTCCAAATGCTCTGGTCGAGCGTCCTGTGTCTGACGGGCACATATCAGAAGCTCTATGAATTTGTGGTCTTCGCGCTGACTCTTTTTTTCGCCGCGACCGCGATTTCGATCGTTCGGCTGAGGCGGACCTTTCCCGATCGTGCCCGGCCCTACCGCGTCTGGGGATATCCGCTCCTTCCCGTCCTTTATGCCCTGATCAACGGCGCGATCTTTGTGAATATGGTTAAGACGCGCCCCAAACAATCTGCGATGGCGGCGATTCTTCTTTGTTCAGGGATTCCGGCTTTCCTGTTTTGGCGATCGAAAAACAGGCGTCGGCCTTCGCTGGATAATCCGGGAGCGGCGGCATGACCCACACCATAAAAATCCTCCCCGGCGGCCGAGTCATCAAGGCGGCTTCCGGCACCATTCTTGCGGATGCGCTTCATGAAGCGGGATTTCCGATAAGCCTTTACTGCGGCAAAATGGGATTGTGCGGCAAGTGTTTCGTGGAAATCATTCGAGGCGGCCTTCCCCATCCAGACAGCCAGGAAAAGATTATCCTGGAGAGGCTCCTCCTCGCGAATAATTATCGGCTGTCCTGCCGCTATCGAATATCGGGCTCCCTCATGATCCGAATTCCTGAAGAATCGCTCCTTCCCCAAATGCCCGTGTTGACTCAAGGAGTCCGACGGACGATTGCCATTGATCCGCCGGCTAAAAAAGTGGCTCTTTCTCTTCCAAGACCCGATCTCTCGACCCCTCTCGCCCTAACCGACCTTATTCAGAGCCGGTTTCCCGGCGTTTCCTTGAAGATTTCAGCCGAGGCGCTGAGAGTTCAGGCCGCTTTTCCGGAAGGGCCGGATATGAAGATGACCGCCGTGGTTTATAAGGGGTCTGAGCTTACGGATATCGAGCCGCAGGACACCACCGGCCGAAATTTCGGCTTGGCCGTCGATCTCGGAACGACAACGCTCGTTGTCGAGTTGGTGGACCTGAATTCGGGCAAGACTCTCGATACTGAGGTCGGCCTCAACGCTCAAAATCGATACGGGGCCGATGTCGTCTCTAGAATAGCGGCGGCGTATGCCGATCCGGAAAAGTCGAGAGAGTTAAAGGAAGTGGTCGTCGGCGCATTGAACGAAATGATCGGCCGCCTGCTTGAGAAACGCCATATCCCGTCCAATTTTGTTTATGAAGCCGTCATCGCCGGCAACACGGCCATGAACCATCTTTTTCTCGGATTGCCCGTTCAGACGCTCGCCGTCTCACCGTATTATGCCCTGTTTTCTTTATTGCCGGCCCTGCCGGCCGCATCCACCGGGCTGGCGATCAACCCCCGCGGCAAAGTTTATCTTGCGCCCAATATCAAAAGTTTTGTCGGAGGCGATATCGCCGCGGGCCTCGCGGCCGCGGATTTGGCCTCTCTCCCGGGGAACGTCCTGTTCATCGATTTGGGAACAAACGGGGAAATCGTCTTGAAAAAAGACCGGCGTTTCACGGCCACATCCACGGCGGCCGGGCCGGCTTTTGAGGGAATGAACATCAGTTGCGGAATGCTGGCGCTGCCGGGGGCGATTTATAAAGCGGAATTCCGAAACAAGCTCCATGTCCGTACGATTTCGGGCAGGCCAGCCCTGGGAGTTTGCGGCAGCGGCCTCATCGACCTTGTCGCGGTCTTTCTAAAGAACGGCCTGATATCATCGCAGGGCCAGATCCAGGGTCCGGGCAAAAGAATCCGTGTCACGAAGGATATTTTTCTCAATCAAAAAGACATCCGTCAAATGCAGCTCGCCGCTGCAGCCGTCAAAACCGGTATCCGGTTGCTCCTCGCAAAAAGCCGCTTAGTGAGCCGGGACCTGGACGCGGTCTATGTCGCCGGCGCTTTGGGGAGCACACTCAACCTCTACAATAGCATGGCCTTGGGGCTTCTTCCCAAATGCCCAGAGAAAAAAATATTCTTTATCGGAAATTCATCCCTCGCCGGCGCCAGGGCCTTGCTCCTCTCCCGCGCGGAACGCTCCCGCTGCGAGAAGCTTGTCCGCCGGGTCCGGCATCTGTCCCTGGCCGAAGATGCCTTGTTTCAAAAGACATTCATCGATGCTCTGGAATTTGGAGCCTGGTCATAATATAATCGTCTTTCCCTGCAAAATAAAAGGAGTCGCCATGAACGAAGCTGAGCTTTATAAAGACATGGCCCAGGCCATCGTCGATGGAAACAAGGAAGCGGCTGTATCTCTGGCCCGGGAGGCCCTGGCGAAAAAAATGGACCTCCAGGGGGTCATCGAGAAAGGCTATATCGCCGGGATTAAAAAAGTCGGCGAGCTATGGGAACAGGGCGAATATTTTCTGCCCGAGCTCATCACCAGCGCCGAGTGCATGAAAGCCGCTCTGGCTGTCTTGAAACCGATGCTTGAAAAAGCGCACCTGGACGCCGCCTCGAAGGGGAAAGTCGTCATCGGAACGATTGAGGGCGATATCCACGACATCGGTAAAAATTTGGTGGCTTCGATGCTCTCGGCCAACGGCTTCGACGTCGTGGATTTGGGGGCCGACGTCAAGCTCGAGCGCTTCATCCAAAAAGCCCAGGACGAGCAGGCGGATTTGATTTGCTTGTCCGCGCTTCTGACGACGACGATGCTCAACCAGCGCCGTCTGATAGAAATCCTCAAAGAGCGCGGGCTGCGCGGCCGGTTCAAGGTGCTGGTCGGCGGAGCGCCCGTCACCAAGAAATGGGCGGCGGATATCGGCGCCGACGGCTACGGCGAAAACGCGTTGACGGCGGTCAAGCTGGCCAAGGACCTGGCCGCAAAAAAACGATGAGCGAGGCAAAACCCATGATCACGACCATCAGGCCGAAAGCCGAATTGCTCAGCCGGGAATTCATCGAAAAAATCATAGATGAAGCCCTGGTCATTCTTAAAAACCAAGGCGTTTTTATCGAGAACGCCGAAGCCCGGTCGCTTTTCAAAGCGGTGGGCATGGCTGTCGACGAATCAAACCGGAGAGTGACGATCACGCCGAAGCTCGTCGAGGATTCTTTGGCCTCGACGCCTTCGGTCGTCAAGCTCTACGACCGCGCGGGCCGGAAAGAATATATTGTCGGCGGCAACGAGGTCCATTTTAATCCGGGATCGGCGGCCGTCAAAATTTCCGACCACGGAACGAGGCAGGAACGAAAGCCCACGACCTCCGATCTCGTCCGCTTCGTCCGGCTGACCGACACCCTGGAGCATATCCATTTCCAGAGCACCGGGCTTGTCAGCGGCGATGTCCAAGAAACGATCGCCGACAGCTACCGGCTGTTCATCGGGCTCCAGTTTTGCGCCAAGCCCGTGGTCACGGGGACGTTTCGGGTCGCGGGATTCCGGCCGATGTTCGAAATGCTGGCCGCGGTCCGGGGCGGCGCCGAAGAGTTGCGGCGCAAACCTCTGGCCATCTTCGACGCCTGCCCCTCCCCTCCCCTGAAATGGAGCAATCTGACGAGCCAGAGCCTCATCGATTGCGCACGAAGCGGCATTCCGTCGGAGCTCATCTCCATGGGCTTGACGGGCGCCACATCGCCCGTGACCATCGCCGGAACTCTCGTCCAGCACGTGGTCGAAAACCTGGCCGGTCTCGTAATTTGCCAATTGGCGGAAAAGGGCGCGCCGGTCATTTTCGGCGGCTCGCCGTCCAGCTTCGACATGAGGAAAGGCACGACTCCCATGGGTGCCATCGAGACTATGATGATCGACATGGCTTACGCCCAGATCGGAAAACACCTCAAGCTCCCGACGCACGCCTACATGGGCCTGAGCGACGCGAAAATCAACGACTCGCAGGCTGGCCTCGAGACCGGACTCGGCGCCGTCTTGGCGGCGCTGGCCGGCGTCAATGTCGTTTCGGGGCCCGGGATGCTGGATTTTGAGAGCTCCCAGAGCTTGGAAAAGCTTCTGATCGACAACGAAATCTGCGGCCTGGCCTACAGGCTTATCGCCGGAATTGCGCAGAGAGAGGATCCGCTGGCGTTGGATCTATTCCGGGATTTGAAACCGGAGACGCAATTCTTGACCCTGCCCCACACGCGGAAATGGTACCGGCTGGAACATACGTTTCCCCAGCTTGCCGACAGGGACACCTATGACGCTTGGGCCGGCCTCGGGAAAAAATCCATGGCCGACCGGGCCCATGACAGTCTGCGCCAGATTCTCGACAAGACGGCGCCGAATCTTGTGGACGAGGCTGTTCAAAAAGAGCTGCGCAGAATCATGCTGGATGACGCTCAGAAAGACGGGATTAAGAGCCTTCCGGAAATCGCGGTATAATTTTAAATTATCCGCGCTTTCTTCCGGTCGATGGCCATGATAGATCAAGGTGACTGAGCAATACTTCGTCGAGGATTTCACATTCCGCTGGGATGAGCGGAAAATCCTCGTCCGCGTCGGCTGCAAAAACGGTTTAAAATCGGCGTCCCCTTCCCTGCGGCAGATATTAAAGAAAATCGAAAACGAGCTTCCCGCGCTTTTAAGACCAAAGTCGGCGTTCACGATTTTGGCTCAGGCTGAGACGAACGGCCATCCCATCTTCGCCAAGGCTGTTCAAGTCGCTTTGGGGATATTAACCATCGGGCCCGACCTTGAGGCGGAGTGCGAGAGGTTGTTTCAAAGCGGCGACATGCTCGAAGGATTGATTCTGGACACATTCGGCACGGAGGCCATCGTCCAGGTCTTCCGACAGACCGAACGCCGCATCATCGAAGAAGCTTTGAACCGGGGTCTCTGGCCGAGCAAGCGCTTCAGTCCGGGTTATCGCGGCTGGCCGCTCGAGGAGCAGGGTTTCCTTTTTCAAAAAGTTGATGCCGCGGCAATCGGCGTTCGGCTTAACGATTCCTGGATGATGATTCCCCGGAAATCGAACTCCTTCCGCATTAATTTCTACGCCGACCGCAGCCTGACTACGCAAAAAATCAGGTGAGACGCACGCCCCTCTCACCGGATTATTATCTCCTTTAATTTCTATAAACCCCGGTTCAGGGATTTTCGGATTGGCCGACATCCAGCCACTCGGCCAAGTATTCGGCGTGAGAGGGTTTCAGGTACAGGGTGGAATAAAAAAAAGTCGTGCCGGTCGAGGTGATCGTGCCGGCGATATCGCCATAGTCCTTCGACTCTGCCATTTTTTTGCGGCAAGCGTCGATTTCGGCGGGGCTCATGGAAAAGGGCGGATCCATAAAGAGATTTAATGGAACCGGACGAGGATAGACCCGGGAATTTTCACGCACGATCTCGGCCATGAGTTCAAGGACGTTGTCTTTGCGCTTCAGAAGAATCAAGGCATAGGCTTCGTTGAGATATCGCGCCGAGTAATAGTAGGGCTTTCCGGCTTGATCCACGATTCTTTTTATATCTTTCTCTTCGCCGATCAGATCTTCCGGGATGTTGTCCCATTCATGGCGATCCCTTTCCGGCGCAAGCCGGCCCTCACGCCTGAGGACATCAAAAATTTCCTCGGGAGTGACAAGCATCCCGGCTGTACTCTGGCGGCGGATAGCCCCGGCCACGATCGGGAAAATTGATGAATTCTTTTTCTTCATAATCTTTTTATTTCAGACCATTGTCTTCTGCCGCGCCCGGAGTAAAGAAACATGCGGAAAGTTCAGGGCAACAAGCCTTTTTTGGCCAGCTCCGCAGCCACGTCGTTTAAGCCGACTTTCTTGTAGGCTTCGCGCTTGGGCAGGCCGGTTAAACGGTCCCAATCCAGCTCTTGGTAAAACATATCCATGCCTTTTTTGATGTCTTCCCTATCCATATGGATCGTGCCCGGTGTAAAAGGAGGTTTTCCCGAGCTATCGGCAAAGACCCAGTCAGGCAGAGTATCATGGAGCGCCCTGATTTGCCTCCGGCCCATGCCTCTTAATGTCAGGGCGCGGTGAAGCAAGAAGATTCGTTCTGCCGCCAAGTCCAGCTCCTTCCGGCTTTTTTTATCTCCGGTGGCCAGGCTGTATAAGAGAGACTCCAGCGAATCGTCTCCCCGGTAACCCCGCTCTTGCAACGGCGACGCCGCTACCGGTCCCATCCAGTTGCAAAGAGACAGTGAATCATGCAGCTCTTTACGAAGCAGGGACCACTTGGCCATTTTGGCCTTGTAAATGTTCATCGGGGTGTAGGCGGCCACGGCGTCTATGGCCTCGCCGGAACCCCAGATGTCCCTGGCCAAACGTTTTTGGATCTCGAGGGGCAAGCCGTTCCGGATGAAATTCGTGTGAGAATGGCATTGCACATCCCGGTTATACTGGGTGTTGATGATGGCCCCGCACTGGCCAGCATCCTCATTGGCGTGATGTTTCGGATGCCCCATCTTCCAGTAGAGGAGCGCCGAGTCTTTCTTCCATTCCTCTTCCGGAATCCCCCACTGCTCGAGCAAATATCCGCTTCCCAATCCCAGAACCGTCGCCAGCTCCCCGCCCTTGGAAGCGATGCGCGGGAGCAGTTCAAAAAGAAATTCGGGATTCCCGGCTTCATAGCTTTTCCAGGAATAACTCTCAAATTCCCGCTTTTCCAGTTTTTCTTTGAGAATTCCGCCGTAGTACAATTTTTTAAAATCCCGTTGAAGCTGCCCGTAGTTGCACCAGATTCCAAGGTCATCGGCCAGCGACATTCCGACCATGCAGGCTTCAAGAGCGATCTCGCCCTGACTTCCGTCGGGAAAAGTCCTGAAAAATGACCTGCCGAAGGACAATCCAGAACAGGTGTTCTGGCCGATTTCAGAGATGCCGTATTTGGCGGAAACCGAGGGCACCTTGATCATGGTGTGGCAAGCGATAGGACAGCCGGAACAGCTGTTGCCCCTGACCGTGTACTTCCAGGCGCGCTCGCCCATAAAATAGGCGGCGTTGTTAGTCCGGAAGGCGATGCGGCTGAGATCGCGGGGATCGCAGGCGCCCGTCTCGATGGGCGGGGAGGCCGCTCCCCATTTGCGGCCCCGCGAGGCCAGCCACCGGGATCCGGGGCTGTAAAATTCGGCCCAGGGCTGCGGACTATTGGGCACGACATGCTGATTGTTGGCCCCGAGAAGGGACAGATGAAGCTTAACAGCTTTTTCCCATTCTTCTTTGGGACCGGCTATCGCAACGCTGCGGCTTCCCCGGACTCCGATCGCTTTCAGCTTTTTAGATCCCATCACGGCGCCCAGGCCTCCGGCCGAATGAGAGTAGGAATTGATGATGACGGACATGGGAACAAGATTCTCCCCGGCTTGGCCGATGGCCGCCACCGAGGCTTCTGCTCCCATTTCCTGGCTGATGGCCGCAGTTGCGCGACGGATGCCCTCTCCCCATAGATGACGGGCATCCTTGATTTTGACCTCGCTGTCCGAGACGGAAAGCCAGACTGGAGAATCGGCCTGGCCTTCGATAATAACGGCGTCGTATCCGGCGTATTTCAACCCGGCCGCGAAGTGGCCTCCCATATGGCCGCTGGCCACCAGAGGAGCCGGCCAGCAAGTGGGCCAGAGCGAGGTGATGGCCGTCCGGCCGTTACAGGGCGCGCCCGTCCCCGCTAGCGGCCCGACTCCGAAGATGATTTTGTTGGCGGCATCAAAGGGCTTGGTTCCCGCTGGGACTTCATCCCAAAGGACTTTATAGCCGATGCCCGTTCCTCCCAGGAAATCCTTGAATCGCTCGATGGTGGACTCCATTGAGATCTTGCCGTTTGATAAATTCACCCGCAAAACTTTCCCCGCCCAGCCTCCGCTTCCGTTCATCTCTTCGTATCCTTTTTGTCTTTATGGCAGGCGAGACAGAGGTCGGGCGAAACGGCCGCCGTCGGAACCGTGCGGAGCGGCACCCGGTCCGTCAGGTCGATCCAGGAAATATATCGCAGCGCACCGCTGGGACAGGCCTCAACGCATTTCGGCTGGCCGTTGCAGAGAAAACATTTGCTGGCTTTCTCGACCTCTTGATCGAAAGACATCATGTCCCACGGGCATGAATGCAGGCACATGCGGCAGCCTTCACATTTCTCAGGATTGACGACTCGGGCATAGAGCGGCGGCTGGACGATAATGGCGTCATTCGGGCAGGCATTGGCGCAGGGAACAGGATGGGGACATTGTAAACACAAATCCTGAATGATCAGTCCGTTTCCCCAGTTGCCCTGGACGGGCCTTCCGCCAAAAACGCCTTTCGGCCCGAAATTCATGTTGCGGCTGATTTTAATCCGGGAAAGAGAGGGCGAGGCTTTGCCGTCATTGAATTCCGTGCAGGCCAGTTCGCAGCGCAGACAGCCGATGCAGGAGGTCGGATCGCCGATCACGAGCCCTTGGGCTTTTTTGATGATGGTCGACAGAGGTTCTTTATTTTGTCCGTCTCCATGGATGCCGAAAGCCGAGAATCCGATCACGGCCAAACCGCCGACCTTGATGAATTCGCGCCGCGAACAGGATGGCGGCGGCTTTTTTTTGGACATACTTTTATTCTAAACTAGAGCGTCTATTCGATACAAGCAGTGGCCGCGCGGTTCATGATTTTTATAAATTTTTAAATTCTCTCCACCTTGAATTTTTTCCACAAAACCTGCGATCCGCCGGCTTCGAACCAATCGACCCCTTCGGAGACCATGTCGAATTTCAACCAAAACTCGCCGGGATCGGTGAGGCCCGGAAGTTCGATCTCAATTTTAGTCTTTTGCCCGCCGTCGAGCGAAGCGGGAAGAAAAGCACGGGCATAGTTCAATTCTAGGAGATTTTTTTCGGCCGAATAAAGTTGGGCTCCCAGTCGCACCAGCCTTCTTCCGGAAAAGGAATGCTTCCGCCACAAGGCCCCGCCCTTGTTTTTGACCGCCGCAGTCACGGTCATGGGCTTGCGGGTCCGGGCGCGAATCTCGCGGACGGCAATTTTTATTTTGGCTAAGCAACGATTCTTTTTAAGCGCGTTGCCGATCTGGCTGCTGTCCCAGATTTCACAGTAGATTTTTTCCCAGGCCGGGCTTCCCACCTGATAAAGCGAAGATTGAGCCGCCGGGGGGTGATCGGTGATCTCCCATGTAAGCCGGTCTACTCCCGTTTTCTCGGCCAGTTTCTTCACCCGTTTCATATGTCGCCGGGTATCGTTCCACTTGAACAAAATGCAGCGCCAGTTAATAAAGGGGACTTCTCGACCGGTTTCGTTCCTCATTTTTACAAAGTCGGACATGATGCTCAGCAATTTTTGGAAATCGCCGCCGCAGCGGTAACGGGAATAGGTTTCCTGATCGGCACCGTCCACGGAAAACGTAATTTCATCAAGACCTGAGGCGATGATTCGCCGCGATTTTTCCCTATCCAGCAGCAGGCCGTTAGTGCTGGTATAGAGATAGATGTGGGGATAATTCATCTTAATGTATTCCACCATGTCTGCCGCCTGGGGATGGACAAATGGCTCGCCGTAGTTGAAAAAATCAAGACGGATCAGGTGTTTCCCGATGGGTTCCAAAAAGGTTTTGAATTCGTCGAAGGGGAACAGCATCCGTTTGCGGGTTTTTAAGATGCCCGCTTCTTTGGAACAGACCGCCTGGAAACAGGATAAATTGCAAAGCACCGTGGGTTCGAAGAAAATCCTGGGAAGGATTTCCAGGTCGACGGGACGCTGGGGAATGGGTCGGCCGGCCTCGACCTCTTGCTTCAGGCCGCAGTTCAAGCAAAAAGGGGCGTATCCCCGGTTCAATCCGGTGCGGATTTCTTTGACCAGAGGGGATTTCCAGATTTCTGAAAGGGTATTTTTGTTTAAATGTCCCAGCGGTCGTTCGCCGTAGGGATCGGCGCAGCCGCAGACCACGTTCCCGTCGCATAAAACCACGAGAATTTTGAAAATCCAGTCGCAGGTGAAACGCCTCTCCCCTTCTCGCTCGAAATCCATTCTGCCGGACATGTCAAAGATATACCGCCTGTCAAAGAGATGTGTCAAGGGAAAATAATCCGGTGACAGACAGGCGCCCGTCACCGGATTATAAATATCGACCACCTCAAACTGACATTCGTGGCTGAGAAACCGCCGCCGTCGCGTGTCTTCATAGAGGTCACCCTGATGGCGGCCGAGGCGGAGGCGAAATATTTTTGGGACGAGTGGTTTTGATGGAGGCTGGGGGGTATATTGTCTTTTTGGGCGCATTTGTGGTCGTCCGGCTCGCTGAGTTGGCCCGTCGGCCTCTTTCGTGGCAAATTTCTTGTTCTAGAGCCCGGCTCACTTGACTTTTCTCTTGCATCCTCCTATATATTGATTGTTCTGGTATTCATTAATTCGCTGGCGACTTTGGAGGGGAATTCTTCAGGCTGCATAAAAAATTTACTGAAAAGGAGGGATAATGAAGAAACTTCGTCTTTCTGTCTTTCCACTCATTCTCGTCTTTTTATTCGTTCTACTCTCGCTCTGTAACCCGACCGCCTCCGCTCAGGGTTTCGCTGACAAGGTCAAGGAATTCACGCTCGCCAACGGCCTGCGCTTCTTCGTCTATGAGCGACCGCAGGTTCCGACCTTCGCCGGCATGATCATGGTCAAAGTCGGGAGCGTGGACGAGAGGAAAGGAGAAACGGGCATGGCCCATTTCTTCGAGCACATGGCTTTCAAAGGCACGTCGGTCATCGGCACTCGCGACTACACCAAGGAAAAGCCCATTCTCGGGGAGATGGACCGCGTCGGCGATGAGCTGGCTGCCGAGTATCTCAAGGGCGAGCGGGCGGACCAGGCCAAAATGAAAGCCCTCAAGGACAAGCTCACCAAGCTCCAGCAGGAAACCCTCAAGTTCGCGGTCAAGGACGAACTCGATAAAATCTACTCCGAAAACGGCGGCGAGTTCCTGAACGCCTCTACTGGAAACGATTCCACGCAGTACTTTGTCATGCTGCCATCGAACCGTCTCGAGCTCTGGTTCCTCGTCGAGTCAGAGCGCTTCAAGGACCTCGTCTTCCGCGAGTTTTACTCCGAGCGCGACGTTATCGCCGAGGAGCGTCGCATGGGTATAGATAACATCCCGGACGGCCTCCTCCGCGACGAATTTTCCAACATCGCCTACATCCTCCATCCCTACCGCCACACCGTCGTCGGCTACATGGAAGACATCCAGTCGTATACCAAGACCAAAGCCGTCAATTTTTTCAAGACATTCTACATCCCGAACAACATGGTCGCGGCCGTGGTCGGCGATGTGAAGCTCGAGGAAGTCAAGCGCCTGGCCGAGAAATACTTCGGCGACATTCCGCGAGGCGCGGAACCGCCGCGTCCGACCGCCATGGAGCCTGTTCAAAGGGGTGAACGCCAGGTCACGACCTGGTTCGAATCCGAGCCGCGAATTATCATCGGCTACCACATGCCCGGCACCGGTGACAAGGACAACCTGACCTTGAGCCTGGCCAGCATGATCCTGAGCCGCGGCAGCTCCTCGCGGCTCTATCGGGACCTCGTCACCAACAAGAAAATCGCCCTTTCTGTCTACGCGTCATCCTCGGCAGCCCGCTACCCCGCGCTCTTCACATTCGGCGGCCAGCCCCGTCATCCGCACACCGTCCAGGACCTGGAGAAAGCCATCGATGAGCATCTCGACCGCCTAAAAAAAGAACCGGTCACCCGCGCCGAAATCGACAAGTCGATCAACCAAGCCGAGGCTTCCCTCTACCGCTCCGCAGGGTTTGCCGACAATGTTTTCCTGGCCATGCGACTGCTCAGAAATATCATCATCTTCGATGATATGGACGCGGACCTGAAGCGGGTCGAAGGAATCAAAAAAATCACTCCCGAAGAAATCATAGCCGCCGCCAACAAGTACTTCACGGAAACGAACCGCACCGTCGGCATCCTTCTCCGCAAGGAAAGGGGAGGTGAAAAATGAAACGCGATCGGAAGAAATGGCTCGTTCTCACTGTCGCCGGGTTCATTCTCACTGCCTTTGCTCTCTCGCCTTCGGCCGTTCTCGCCCAAAAAGACCCCAAAACGTTAAAGTTCGCCGACCTCGAGTTCAAGGCCCAGAAGCCGGGAATGGTTCCTGTCAAAAAAGGAGTCACTTTTTACTTCAGAGAAGATCATGAGCAGCCTGTCATCAACGGCACCGTCATCATCAAAACGGGAACTCTGTACGAACCAATCGACAAGGTGGGCCTGACCTCCCTGGCTATGAGGATGCTCAAAGCCGGGGGCACGAAAACCCTCACAGCGGACGCGCTCGAGGACAAGCTCGATTTCCTCGGCTCGACCATCGGCTCGTATGCGGGACTCGAGTATTCCCAGGTCAGCCTCTGGACGCTGAGCAAGAACTTCGACGAAACATGGAAAATCCTCCTCGACATCCTCAATAATCCGGCTTTTGATAAAGAGCGGTTCGACACCGAAAAAAAGAAAGACCTCGAGTCGATCCGGCGGCGGTTTGATTATCCCTCCTCCCTTGGCAATTATCTCTTTAACGAGCTCATCTATGGCAAGGATTTCCCGGAAGCGCGGCGGACGACCAGCGCCAGCATCAATGCCATCACTCTCGACGACATCAGAGGCTTTTACGAAAAGAACATCCGGGATAAAGAAATGATCGTCGCCTTCACCGGGGATTTCAAGCAGCCGCAAATCCTCGAGTTCCTCAAAAAGAGCTTCAAGGACTGGAAGGGAAAAGCGCCTGCCAAGCTCAGCCTTCCCAAAGCGGCGCTGGCCGCCAAACCCGGCGTTTACTTGATCGACAAGCCCGATATGACCCAGGCTGTTATTGTGATGGGTCATCTCGGGCTGAACAACCTCGACCCGGACAACGTGGAGGTGGGCATCTTCAACTTCATCCTCGGTACGGGAAGCTTCAACTCCCGGCTGATGCGAGAGGTGAGGTCGAACCGCGGTCTGGCCTATATGACTTTTGGAATGATCGGCATGGGACGGGATAAGGGCATATTCAACAATGTCTGCATGACCAAGAGTCAGTCCGTTGGCGAAGCCATCAAGCTAATGAAGGACATCACCGAGGACATGACCAAGAATCCTGTGACGGCCGAGGAGCTCGAGGTCGCGAAAAAATATGAGGTGAACGCTTTCGTGCATAAGTTCGATTCGGCGCAGGCCGTCGTGTCGCAGGCGATCTACCTGAAGCTCGACGGCTACCCCGACAACTACCTCGACACATACCTCCCGAGGATCAAAAAGGTGGATGCGGCCAAGGTCCTGGCGATCGGAAAGAGGGCCGTGAACCCGGACGGGATGGTGATTCTTGTCGTGGGCAAGAAGGCTGAACTCATCGACCAGTTGAAGGCGTTGGGATTGGGCGAGATCATCGAGCTGCCGCTCCCCAAAGAATAGGAGATGAACCAAACAAGGAATAGAAGGGATTAAGTCTCAACAATAAACAAATTTTCCGATCGGCTTGCAGCCTCCCGGAATTTCAGAAATTGAGGCCGATGCCTACTCATAGATTCCACCGCTTCACTTGGTAGCTCAGCTCGTATCCCGTAATCCGCAAGACCCCATTCTAATTGGATGCGGGAGACGCTCCTTCTGGACGTCCCGCACCGCCAGGTGGTCTTCACGATTCCGAAGATGCTGCGGGTATTCTTCAAATTCAAGCGTAAGCTCCGGGGAGAGTTCTGCCGCTTGGCCGTTCGAGCGCTTCTCTTTTATTTTTAGGCCGCGCGCGACCAGGAGACGATGGATTATCTGGAGTTTATCTTTCGGTCATGCGTTGACCGTCACCGAAATTGCCGCCGAAATTAGTGAGTCTTCGGGTGGCGGACGAAAAAAGAAAGACCATTTATGTTATAATTTAATCAATGATCGCCAAGGAATCGGGCCGTTTTTTTTGGGATGTCGATCCGGGGTTCCTCGATCTCGATCGCCATAAAACATTTATCATCGAACGCCTGCTCGAGCTCGGCGACGAGACGGCCATCCGCTGGCTGTTTGCAACCTATCATAAAAAGGACATCGTCGCGGTTTTTCGCGCCAGCCGGTCATTGTCCCCTAAAAGCCGAAATTTCTGGCGGATCCGCCTGGACGATCTTGACCATGATTGATCGCGTGTTCGACCCCGAAACGCGGGCAGCTCTCACCCGGTTGTCGTCATGGATCGTAAACCGGGGATTCTATTTGGCTGATGGGACAGGGTGCGCCTTGCATCTTGGCCATCGGATGTCCAAGGACCTCGATTTTTTCACCCCCTCGGAGTTCGATCCATCCAGACTATGGAATGAGCTCCGAAAAAAAGGCGATTGCGTTTCCGACTATACCGACGCGGGAACGTGGGTGGGGAAATTCGAAGGAACCAAAGCTGGTTTCTATCATCATCCGTATCCGCTCATAGGAAAAACCGTTCTATTTGCTGGGGTGCCTGTAGCCTCTCTCGAGGACATCGGCTGCATGAAAATCGAGGCGATCGCAGGACGCGGACGGAAACGCGATTTCGTCGATCTTTATTTCATTTTGAACAAAAAGGGATTCGATTTATCGGCTTTATGGGGCTTTTTCCAGAAAAAGTATGCCCGCCAGAGCCGGAATTCGGTTCATATCCTGAAGAGTATTGTTTATTTCGTCGACGCTGACGCGGATCCCGATCCCCTCATGCTGGTCGAGTATTCCTGGCACAAGATCAAACAGAAGTTAGCGGAGCTGATTAGAACGATCGTCATCTGATCGGCAGGCCGGCTGCAGGCCGCCATTTTGCACGCCATTTTGCTTGCTTGACATCGATTCTTAGCCAGGAGTATCATTTTCGCCGAGGGGAGTCATAAATTCCGGATTCGAGAAAAGCGAAAGTCGCACAGCGCGAAAAACGAAATTCCTTCTATCTAAAACTTGACTTCCGCGGGGACGGCGAGCAAAGGGATTTTGTTCTGCTTCAGGATATCGTTGAATTTCGGCATATCGGTCTTGATGAATTCATTGGCGCGACTCACCTGGGACTCGACGGTCTCTTCTATTTCTTTGAGTTGGCTCAACTCGGTCGCAGTGGGAGGGCCCGGATAGCCCATGACCGACATCCCGATGAATAGCAGGAGTTGAGAGATCGAGCCTCCACGGAGGGCGAGTTCTCGGGACAGCAATGACAGGAATTCCTTGGGGACGATCTCGTCTTCGAGCTTTTTCTCTTTAGCCTTAAATTCATCGACTGCTTTCAAAAAAGGTTCCGGCATGCGGACCAGCTTTTTAAGGTCTTGGTCGAGTTTTTCAAATTGTCTGCCGATATTTTTAACAGCCGTCACGGCCAGCGCCGATTTCTGAGAAACAGTCAAGAGCCGGGCTAATGTCTGAGTCTGAATCGTCCGGTCTTCGTCTTTGAATTCGATCCTCGGATCGGCGTCGACCTTGGCGCTTTTTTGGACCTTCTGTCCGGCGACGTCGAGAGAAATGGAGTATTCCCCCGCCGGCGCCGCCGGCAGCGCGGAAAATCCTGTAACCACGCCCGTGGGCGTCAGTTTCCTGCCGTCCTTTGTTTCAGGAGCGTAGGTCAAATTCCACGTTTCGCGCTGGATGCCTGCCTTCTTCTGGAGCTTGCTCTCAAAGAACATTTTGCCTTTGGCGTCGGAAATCGTGATTTTAGGAACTTCCTTGGGCTCGGCTTTGATATAGGCTGTGGCAAGCATCCCGTACGGCGGGTTCTTGCCCGCGTAGGCCGGTTTGCCGAACGGCTCTCGCGTGGAGGACTGGAGAAAAGCCGTGACCGGCCGAATGCCGAACAGGTAAAAATCCTTGGCCTGCACTTGGGGAGTCATTTCCTGGAGGAAGGCGGCATCGTCCAGGATCCAGATGCCGCGGCCGTGCGTGCCGACGATCAAATCATTTTCGCGGGGATGAATGGCGATGTCGTTGACCGCGACGGTCGGCAAGTTGTTTTTCAGCGAGAACCAACTCGCGCCGCCGTCGAGCGAGGCAAAAATCCCGAACTCGGTCCCGACAAAAAGAAGGTTTTTGTTTTTGAGGTCTTCGCGGATGACATGCACCCAGCCGAAAGCGGGAAGATTGCTCTTGATCGGCTTCCAGGTTTTGCCGAAATCGTTCGTCTTGAATACGTAGGGAGCGTAGTCGTCGGTGCGGTGCCCGTCAAAAGCGGCATAGGCTGTGCCCGCCTCGAAGTGTGACGCTTCAATCCGGGAACACCAAGTGTTCGGCGGCAAGCCTTTGACGTTTAGGATGACGTTCGTCCAGGTCTTGCCATCGTCTTGGGTCATTTGGACATTGCCGTCGTCCATGCCGCACCAGATCAGGCCTTTTTGGACCGGCGATTCCGAGATGGTGACGATCGTGCAATGAATCTCGGCGCCCGAGTTGTCGGGCGTTATCGGACCGCCGGAATCTTTCTGTTTTTGGGGATCGTTGGTCGTCAAATCAGGACTGATGATATTCCAGGTCGCGCCTCCGTCGGTCGTCCGGAAGAGGTAATTTCCGCCGCAGTAAACAACCTTGGAATCGTGCGGCGAGATATGGATCGGCGAGTTCCAGTTGAAGCGATAAGGAGGCTCTTTGAGCGGCGCGGCCGGCCGGATGGATTTGCTTTTGCCGATCTTCAGGTTGAAGCGGGATATGTTGTTCATCTGGTAATTGGCGTAAATCGTATCTGAATTTTTTGGGTCGGGCTGAACATAAAATCCGTCGCCGCCGCTAACCATATACCAATCCGAATTCAGGATGCCCGTCGTTTCCAGGGACGCGCTCGGCCCTCCCCAGGCGCCGTTGTCCTGAAGGCCGCAATAGACATAATAAGGATTTCGCATATCGAACCCGACCTGATAAACCTCGGCTAAATCCAGGCTCTTAATAGCCTGCCAATTTTTTCCCGCGTCCCAGGAAAGGGCGATGCCGCCGTCGTTGCCTTCAAGGAGATGCAGCGAATTATTCGGGTCGATCCAGAGGGCATGGTGGTCGGAATGAATGCCGGCGCCGATGGCCCGGAATTTTTGGCCCATGTCTTCGGAGACGAAAAGTCCGCTCGAGAGGACATAAATCACTTTATCGTTGTTAGGATCGACCCGGACCTGGCTGTAATAAAACGGCCGGTTATTCACTCTTTTAAATGTCTCGGTGTTCGACATCCGCTTCCAGCTTTCGCCCTTGTCCTCCGAGCGAAAGACGGCGCCCTCTTTGTGCTCGATCAAGGCGTAGACGACGTTGGGATTGCTGCGCGATACGTCGAGGCCGATCCGGCCGATGACGCCCTGGGGGAGATCTTTATCCAGGCGTTTCCACGACTCTCCGCCGTCGCTGGATTTATAGAGGCCGCTCCCCGGCCCCCCGCTTGTGAAAATGTACGGGAGGCGGCGGTGCTCATAGGCGGCGGCGTAAAGAATTTGACTGTCTGAATAATCCAGGACCAGATCGGCGAAACCCGTGTTCTCGTTGACATACAGGACTTTTTTCCAGGTCTTGCCGCCGTCGATCGTTTTGTAGATCCCGCGGTCCGGATTCGGCCCCCAGAGATGCCCCATGGCCGCGACATAAACAATATTCGGATCGCCACGGTTGACGATGATCCGGCTGATGTGTCTTGTCTCCTTAAGCCCCATGTTGGTCCAAGTCTTTCCGCCGTCCGTGGACTTATAGACGCCGTCGCCGACCGTGACGCTGTTGCGGCAGGTGGCTTCGCCGCTGCCGGCCCAGATGATGTTCGGGCTGGATTGAGCGATGGCGATATCGCCGACCGAAACTGTGCTTTCCTTATAAAAAACGGGCTCCCAGGTGGTTCCGGCGTTTTCCGATTTCCAGACGCCGCTCGGTCCGACTGCGGCGTAGATGATCCACGGCTGTCTTTCTACCGCTTCGATGTCGACGGTCCGACCTCCCATGAGCGCCGGCCCGATCGCGCGCCAATTGAATTTTTCGAAGAGCTTCCCGACTTGATCTGCGTTTTGGGCTTGAGCCGGCTCAAGGCAAAAGGAAAGGCAGAACAGAGTTGCCAGCAAAATGAAAGCGCTATAGGAATGTCTCTTTTTCATATCATACTCCCTGCCCTCTATTCTCCGCCGATCTGGAGCAGCTTGATGCGGAACGTCGGCGCGGTCCAGGTCCGGTTGAGGTCCAGGTCTTTACCGATCATGTCGATGCCGTTAAGCATCTCATCCGCCGTGCCGGCGATCGTCAGACCTCTGACCGGGAAGGCTATTTTGCCGTCTTCGATCCAAAAGCCCGACGCTCCGCCGCTGAAATTGCCGTTGACCGGATTGATGCCGTAGCCCGTCACTTCCTTGAGGAGCAAACCGGCTTTCGTGGCCTGAACGATTTCTTCGGGCGTTGCCGTTCCCGCGGCCATATAAAAATTATGCGGTCCGATGTTCGGGAGGCCCGTAAAACCAGCCCGTGAGGCATTTCCGGTGCTTTGGACTCCCGCTCTTTTCGCCACGGCCGTGTTGTAGAGAAAGCTTTTCAACAGGCCTTTATCGATGATAATTCTTTTTTGCGTCGAGACGCCTTCGCCGTCAAAAGGCGCGCTGGCCATCCCTTTGGGAAGCGTTCCGTCATCGATGATCGTCACGAGCTCTGACGCGGTTTTCTGATTGAGCTTTTTGGCCAGGAAGCTCGCGCCCTGAAGAACCCGCTCGCCATTGATTGCTCCCAGGATTCCTCCGAGCAAGGCTCCGGCCGTGTCCGGATCGAAAATGACCGCGGCTTTTTGGGTTTTCACGGGGCGCGGATCGAGCATCTCATAGGCATTTTTCGCGGCCTTGGCCGCTATGTCTTCCGGCGATTTCAGGTCGGCGAAAAATCTCCGGCTGCAGAATTCATCGCCCGATGACTTCTGCTCGCCTTTTTCGGCGACAACCGAGACGCCGAAGGAACAGGCGGACGATTTAGAGATCTTGAGCAAGCCGTTCGAGTTGGCGATGACAAGCTCTTCCTCCCCTTCACTGTAGCCGGCGCCGGCGCTTTTGGTGATCCGAGGGTCTTTCATCGCCAATTTCTCGACCTTCTTGGCGAGCTCGACTTTGGCTTCGAGCGGAACCTTGGCGATTTGGGGATCGTACAGGCCTTGGACGTCGGCGACAGTCGGATCATCGGGAAGGACGTTGTTTTCGTCGGGAGTTGTGCTTGTGGCGAACTCGATGGCGCGGCCGATGGCGTTATCGAGCGATGCCTCCCCGAAGTCATTACAACTCGAAAACGCCATGCGGCCTTTAACGAAAATCCGGAATCCGACGCCCCGGGCGGCGGCCTCCTCGACGGTTTCGATCTCGCCGTTGCGGATTTCCAGGCTGAGGTTCCGGCCGGCTTCGAGATAAATTTCGGCGGCGGCGGCGCCCTTGTTCAGGCATTTTTTAACCAGTTGTTGGGCTAGGCTTTTGTAATCCATGTTCGTCTCCTTTGTCTTATCCTCTGGCTCTTGACCCGCCGACATTGATGCCCCGGATGCGAACCGTGGGCTGCCCCGCCGTCACTTCGGCAGCCTGGCCTTTGCCGCAGATCCCCGGTCCGAAATCGAGGTCATTGCCGACCGCGTCGATATTCGAAATAATGTCTGTCGAACTGCCGATCAGAGTCGCTCCTTTGATCGGGGTCGTCTTTTTGCCGTTTTCGATGAGGTACGCCTCGCGGCAGGTGAAGTTGAAAACTCCGGCTATGGGGTTGACGCTTCCTCCGCTCAGACTCTGGACATAGATCCCGCTTTTCGTCGAGGCGAGGATGTCCTCGGGCTTATCCTGGCCGGTGTCGATGAAGGTGTTGGTCATGCGCGGAATGGGGATGTTGCGGAAACTTTCCCGACGGCCGTTTCCCGTGCGCTCCATCTTCAACTGTTTGGCCGAAAGAATGTCGGTCATGAATTTCTCAAGCACTCCTTTTTTGATCAAAACGTTTCGCTTCATCTGGGTGCCTTCGTCGTCGAAATTCGTCGTGCCGCGGAAATTCGGAAGTGAGCCGTCATCGACCATGGTGAAAACCGGGTTGGCGACTTTTTGCCCGAGCTTGCCCGTAAAGACGCCGATTTTCTTGGCGATGTTGTCCGCTTCGAGCGGATGGCCGACGGCTTCGTGGACAAGCACCCCGCCCCAGCCGTTCTGCATGACGACGTCCATTTTACCCGCCGGCGCGTCCTTGGCCTCGAGCATGACGATGGATTCCCGGGCGCAGGTTCTGGCAGCCTGTTCAGGCGTAATCTCGTCGAACATCTCAAACCCGGAATGACGGCTCAACCGCTCGCGGCCCATGTGCTGCGTGTTGCTGCCCACGCCCAGCGTCTGGATGATGAAAAACAGAAGGGGCAGCTCATCGCGCAACAGCAGGCCTTCGCTGTTGGCGATGGTTCGGCCTCGGATTTCATCGTAATAGTTCACCGAGGCCATTTTGATGCGCGGGTCATAATCCAGCGCGGCCTGGTGGGCGCGCCGCATCACATCCAGCCGTTTTGCGTCGGCGACGTCTTGGAGCGGGACTTTGACCGTGACAAAGGATGTCCGCTTCGCCGCTTGAATATCGACCGGTTTTGCGATCTTAGCGCCGCGGGCAATCGTCGAGGCCACTTCGGCGGCGCGCAATATCTTATCCTCAGCGATGTCGTCGCTATAAGCATATCCTGTTTTGTCGCCCGCGATGATCCGAACGCCGGCGCCTTGACTGATACCGAAGACAGCGCTCTTGAATTTCGATTCTTCGAGGAGGATGGTGCGCGAAATCCTCTTTTCAATATAGACTTCGGCGAATTCCCCACCCTTCTCCAGCGCTCTGCGGATGACCTTGTTCAGAGTGCCAGGATCCATGGCGATTTTAACCTCGGACGGCATGGCGCCTTGTGCCGAGAGAAGCTCATTCAAAAGCGAAGGCGCAGCAGCCAGCACGACGCCTCCTTTAAAACTCAATTCCAGGAATTTGCGCCGAGGGATGTCTTCAACGAGAATTTTTTTTAACATCATGCATTCCTCCTAAAGTAATTTTTTTTATATAAATATAATCGCCTACCTTTTTTATATTCCTATTTTACCGATGTTCTCGCTTCGTTGGCAATAAAATTTTCTGGTCATCGTCCCTTTGAAAGGATAAAGTCCGGCAAATGACAAGCGCGACTTCGGAGGATTTATCCTTTTCCCGCCGTGCGTTGAGGGAATCCGGCTCGGAAGAAGCTGGACGGCGAAGTTGTCTGAGCTTCCCGGCGGTCGTCCGTAAAATCAAGGAAAAGATACCGGAGACGCTCTTTAAGAATTATTCTAATGGTAACCGTTCGTCCTTGCTCAATCCAGCCTCCCGCAGGTTGCGCGATCGAACGGCCTTACGTCAATAAGCCTGGAGCGACCTCGTACTATTTCTGGTAAACCAGTTGAACCTGCGGAAGGCTAAGTAGTTACATCCATTCAGATAGGCGGCTTGGGTACACGAGTTCCTTAAGTTCCTCCTGAGCGTTTCAGGAGGAGGCTGAAGGAACGCAGGAACCTGCCCCCCGTCTTGCCGGCCTGACCGAATAGGCTAACCGTCAAGTGTCCTTCGCCGCGCGGTTATGGCTGGCTTGCAAGCCCTCCTGTGATTTCACCTCCGTCAATCACGAAATGATGGCCGGTGATGAAGGCCGCATCATCCGAAGCCAGAAAGGCAAAGAGTGCTGCCACGTCTTCTGGTCGGCCCAGCCTGCCCAGCGGCACCTTGCTTTCAAAAGCCCGGCGCATTTTTGGTGTGTATTCTGCTTCTTGCATCGGCGTCATGACAAAACCGGGGCAGACAGTGTTCACACGAATCGTCGGAGCCAACTCGAGCGCCATCGAGCGTGTCAGCTCGATGACGCCTGCTTTTGAGGCGTTATAGTCGGCGTAATAGTGGTAGCCCATCAGGCCGTTGGTTGATCCCATGTTGAGTATAACGCCGCCCGTTCCAGCCAACATGCGTCGGGCAGCCTGCTGCGCTACATAGAATACGCCGTTGAGGTTAGTGTCGGTCACTGCGTGCCATTGTTCAGGCGTGATTTCCATAAAGGGCTTGCGAATGCTGATGCCGGCATTGTTGATCAATACATCCAATCCATTCAGCAAACCGTCTAGCTCTTTAAAAGCGCGCTCGACATCCCTAGCGTCTGAGACATTGGCCCGGATGACGCCGTGCAGCGACGGCAGGTCTTGCTCGATGCGGCGACAAGCGGTATCGTCCCGATCGAGCACGACGACGCGCCCTCCCTCTTCGAGGAAACGGATTACTGTTGCTGTGCCGATGCCGCCTGCTCCGCCCGTGATGAGCACTCGTTTGTCTTTCAAACCGCGCATTCAGTGCCTCCTTTCGTGTGAATGACGTGCCAGACCTGGGGTGCCTCTGTTGTCCCTCATTGGGTATTGTAAGCTAATACAAACGCAATAAATATCGCTACCTTGTCATTGCGAACGACCGAAGGGAGTGTGGCAATCTCATCCTGTTAATCACGAGATCGCCACGTCGCTCCGCTCCTCGCGATGACACTTTTGTTATTGCGCTTGTATTAGTTTAATTATCATTCGAGCACGGCTACCATGTCTCATGGGATGAATCAGGCCAACTCATGCGTTTCTTGATATTTTGGAACGGTAACTGACCAGCCGCGATCCCGCCCTTGGAGAAGGCGGGCGAGGCTGAGGGAGACTTCTTCTTCGCCGTGGGTGAGGAAGAGACGTCGGGGCGGTGTTTTAAACGCGTCCAGCCAGCGGAGAAGATCGTCTTTTCCGGCGTGGCCGGAAAATCCCTCGATTTGGGAAATCCGGACCTTGACCTGGAACATCGCGCCATTAATCCGGACCCGGGGAGAACGATCAAGAATTTGGCGGCCCAGAGTCTGCCGAGCCTGATAACCAACAAAAAGAATTGTCGATTCGGGCCGTTCGATGTTGTGCATAAGATGATGCTTGATTCGCCCTCCGGTGCACATGCCCGATCCGGCCATGATGATGCACGAGCCTCTGATCCGGTTGATCGCTTTGGATTCTTCGACCGTCGTCAAGAGCTTAAGGCCCGGGAAATCAAAGGGCTGTTGGCCGCTTTGATAAATCTCCCGGACTTCCTCATCCAGAGAAGCTTGATAGCGGGCGAAGACTTTGGTCACTTCGACGGCCATCGGGCTGTCCAGGAAGACAAGAAGGCGCGGAATTCTCGATTCACGCGCCAATTTGCCGAGAAAGAACATCATCTCCTGAGCCCTCTCGACGGCAAAGATCGGGATGACAATATTGCCCCCGCGCTCGACCGTATCATTGATGACCCGGGCGAGCAAGTCTTCGATTTCTCCGGGGTCTTCATGGTTCCGGTCGCCGTAGGTTGTTTCCATGACGATAAAATCGGCCGATTCGAAAATGGAAGGATCCCGGACCAAAGGCTTGTTCCATTGGCCGATGTCGCCCGAGAAAATGATCGACCGCTTTTTTCCGTTTTCGGCGATTTCGATTTCGAGCATCGATGAACCCAGGATGTGGCCGGCGTCATGATAGCGGACAATCGTCTGATCATTGAAGCGGATCGGCGTTTCATAGGGAACTTCTTGAAACAGCGGAAACGCCTGCTCGGCTTCGCGAGTGGTATAGAGAGGGATCTCCGGATGAGGGCCGCGGCGCCCCTCGCGCTCATGGCGTTTTTTCTTGAAAGCCGCGTCTTCCTCCTGGAGATGCGCCGCGTCGAGAAGCACGATCTTGGCCAAATCGATCGTGGCGGCCGTGGCCAATATTTTTTTATGAAAACCTTGCTTCACCAACCGCGGGATCAATCCGCAATGGTCGGCATGGGCATGGGTCAGCAACAGGCTGTCGATGCTCGCGGGCGGAACCGGAAAAGGATCCCAATTCCTTTCAAGATACGGCCTCTCCTGAAATAGGCCGCAGTCGATGAGCATCCTTAACCCCGCCGCCTCCAGCAGATAGCGCGAGCCCGTAACTTGACGATCGGCGCCCAGAAATTGGATTTTCATAGTCGTTTTTTATTCTTTTAAAATCGACAAACGGACGGCCGCCGTTGAAGATAATCCTCCCAGTTTTTAATTCTTGGAAAATAGATGAAGACTAGGACAAGCGATACGAAAAGCAGGAAATAAAAATCTCGGTTCAGTCCGGCGACAAGAAAAAGCGCCAGGCCGAGGAGGGCTGGAATTTCGGAAAATACAAGAGAGAGGATCGTGGCGGCGCTCAGCCTGCGCACGGCTGTGCGCTCATCACCGTCGGCCGTCGGCCGTTTCAAAAAAGAAGAATTTAGAAGCCGGCCTATGATAACGGTGGTTGCGGCCGCGGCGTAAAGGACGTAGCGCAGCGTTTGGACGTTCCCGCTCCGGCCAAAGCCCAGAAACGGCCTCCATCGGGCCCGGGCAAATTCCTCGAAGGCAAGATAAACGAAAAAGCTGGCGACGAGAGCCAGGCCGACGAAGCGGCAAGTTTGATAGGCTTTTTTAAGCTCGGCCGGGTATTCCATGAACAACTCCTTTTTCCCTCAATCGACATACAAAAGAAATCCTTTGAGATAATCGCTTTCCGGATGATAGATATTGACCGGATGGTCATATGCCTGATGATGTCTCTGGACGATGCGAACCTCTCTCGATGCTTCCCGCGCTGCTTGGAAAAGGACTTGTTGGAAGAGACGCTCATCGACAAAATACGAGCAGGAAAAGGTGAGCATCAGGCTTTGTGCCGGGATTTTCTCGAAGACGATCCGGTGCATGTCCTTGTAGGCCCGGCAAGCCCGGACCACCTCGCCCTTTTTTTTGGCGAGAGCAGGCGGGTCGAGGATCACGAAATCGTAGGCGAGATCGCGGGCACGGATAAAATCAAAAACATCGGCCGTGAAAAAGTTGGCGTTTTCGCTTGGGCAGCCGTTGATTCGACAATTTTCCCTGGCCAGCGCAATGGCTTTTTCCGAAGTGTCCACGCTGTCCACCGAGCGAGCCCCTCCTTTCAGGGCAAAAACGGTAAATCCGCCGCTGTAGGAAAAGGCGTCGAGCACTCTCCGTCCCGGGGCTAAAGAGCAGACGAGCCGCCGCATTTCCCGCTGGTCCAGATATGATCCCGTTTTTTGGGAGTGGACGATATCCACCTTAAAACGCAATCCGTATTCTAGGATGTCCAGGACATCAGGCTCTTGACCGAAAAGAATTCCCTCGTACATGGGAAGGCCTTCCTCCCGGCGTGAAGGAAGATTAGACTTTTCATAAACGGCGCGGGGCGCTAATCTTTTTTTCAGGATTTCGACGACAAACGGTTTGAGTTTTTCCATGCCGAGCGTTGAAATCTGGAGGACGAGGACATCGTGATATTGATCGACGATCAGGCCGGGGCACCTGTCCCCTTCTCCGTTAATAAGACGGAAGGCGTTTGTCGTTTCATCGAAAAAAGCCCGGCGAAGACGGATGGCTTGATCGATGCTTCTCTCGAGGGCGGCATGGGGAGGCGTTTCATCGAAGCTTATCATACGGCCCATTATGGAGCATTGAGTGTTGAAGTAAGCGTACCCCAAAAAGTCCTCTTCCGCGCTCAGCACGGGAAGGACGGCCCCGTTGTCAAATTCGGGAAGGGATTTGACGGCCCCTGAAAAAATCCAGTGATGATGATGGCGGACGGCTTTATCTTTGCCTTTATGGAGGATGACGGCGGCCGTCACTTTTTGCATCGCGTTTTGTCTTAATCCATCTTAATGGTTCCTCTTGCTTTTCGCAAGATTAAAACGTTAAAATAATCGGTTATGAAAATCGCAATGTTGGCTTCAGAAGTGGCGCCCTATGCTAAGACTGGCGGTCTGGCCGATGTGGCGGGTGCCCTTCCTAAATTTCTGTCCGGACGGGGTCTGGGCGTCAGAGTCATCCTTCCCTTCTACCGGCAAATCCAAGAGAATAGCTCGGCACTCGTCAAGGTTCTCGACGCTTATCCTCTCGACTGGGACGGGAAACGGGAATTCTTTTCAGTCTGGGAAGACGCCGCGAATCCGTTTTCAGTCTGGTTCATCGAGAAAAATGAATTTTTTGACCGCAGCGGCCTCTACGGAACGCCGGCCGGCGATTATCCCGACAACGGCGAGCGCTTTGCCTTTTTTTCCAGGGCTGCTCTGGAAACCTTGAAAGCCCTCGGTTTCGCCCCGGATGTCATCCATGTCCATGATTGGCAGTCCGCAATCGCCCTTGCCTATCTCAAATTCTCCTTTGGTGATGATGTTTTTTTTAAAAACACAAGGTCGCTTTTCACGATCCATAATTTGGCTTATCAAGGCCTTTTTGATCCCGCGATCCTCCGAACGATCGGCCTTCCGGACGATTTGTTCACCACGGAAGGTCTGGAATTTTACGGCAAGGTCAATTTTCTCAAAGCCGGCATTCTCTACGCGACGGCGATCAACACCGTCAGCCACAAATACAGCCTGGAAATCCAGACGCCCGAATACGGCTGCGGGCTGGACGGCCTTCTCCGCGCAAAAAGCCATATCCTGGCGGGAATCCTCAACGGAGTGGATTATACGGCCTGGAATCCGGCGGCGGATGCCGTGATTGCTGCGAATTATACGGCGGCCGATCTGAGCGGAAAGGCTCTCTGCAAAAAAGATCTTTTGGATGTTTTCGAGCTTCCGTCCTCGCGGAAGGATGTGCCGGTCATCGGCCTGGTCTCGCGGCTGGCGGGGCAAAAAGGCTTGGATATTTTAGGCGACGCTCTGGGAGAAGGATTGTTTACGGTGGGAGTGAAGCTGGCCGTTCTGGGCACGGGTGAAGAAAAAATACAAGCCGCTTTGACCTCCGCTAAAGAGCGCTATCCCTCTTTCCTCGGACTAAAGATAGCTTTTGATGACCGGATCGCCCATAAAATCATGGCCGGCAGCGATATGTTTTTAATTCCCTCTCGCTATGAGCCCTGCGGACTGACGCAAATGTACGCTTTGAAGTACGGCTCGATTCCGGTCGTGCGCGCCACGGGTGGACTCGACGACAGCATTCAGGAATTCGACCGGGGAGAAGGAACCGGAAACGGGTTCAAATTCGAAGACTATTCGGCCAAGGCCTTGATTTCCGCCGTTCAAAAGGCCGTTCAGGTTTATAAGCAAAAGTCCCTCTGGGCTAAGATAATGCAAAATGCCATGGCGGCTGATTTTTCATGGGACCGTTCAGCCCGTGAATACGAGGTTCTTTATAAACAGCTCCCCCGGATTTAAGTAGACAATAATATAAATCGACCTGCGAAATCAGGAAATTTCGTGGGCGAATCCGATTTTTTCTAAAGATCGATTTTTAGACCGATCGTCACAGAAAACCCCGAGAGAATGAGCTTCGCCAAACGGGCATTGGCTACGGTTGAACCCGCGGGCTGGTCTTCCTGGAAGACGATTTGAGGATAGCTGTGGCCGCCGGGCAGTTTCCAGTCATAATACCAAGGCAACCGATCGCTGCCGCTATCGCTATAGCTCCAAAGATCTCCGCCCCCGCTATCGGTCCAGGCGCCTTTGAATCCGCTGACCTGGGCGCAGCGGCCGACAATGTTCAAGCCGATGGCGATTTTGGCGGAGAGAGCGTATTCCAGGCCTACACCGGCCTGTAATCCGAATCCTGTTTTTGTCGATTTGAAGGTGGACTGGTCATAACTTTTGAGTCCAATTATATCGACATCCGAACGATAATCCCAATTCAAAGTTGTGAAGTAGGCCCCGCCTCCGGCCGAAAAATCCAGGTTGATTTTGGACGACACCGGCAGGAGATAGTGAATATTCGCTGTGATCGGAATGACGCTCGTTTTAGGCTTGATCATTTCCTCGACTTTGACGAAGCTGAAATCGTAAGCAACTTTGCCTTCCTTGACATGCTGAAAATAGCCGACGCCCAGTCCGAGCCCGATGTTCGGCGTGAAATGAAAGATGAACTCGCCCGAGGCATTGATTCCCAAATTCGGAAACCTGTAGGCGCCCGTCACATTGTACTCGGCTTTGAGATAATCCATCTGGCCTTGGAGGCCGCTGGAGAAATCGCCGCCGCCGGCATAGTTCAAGCCGCCGGTCAGCTTGATTGAAAACTTTTGAGCAAAACCCAGGGAAGCCGCGGCGAACAGCACAAATACTAAAGTTACAGATTTTTTCATAAAACTTTACTTTTAGCCGGGCTTATGACGGCGGCGATCAAAAAAAATCAAAATGTTCCGGAAGTTGTCAGATATTTTTACAGGAAGATCTTGACTCCGGCAGTGATCTGGAAGAACGAGACATTCACCTGGATCTTGGTGAGCAGACCTTCATCATATATGTAATTGGCGGAGTCCTGGCTAAATGTCATATTGGTATAGTTGGTATAAAGGCCGTTGTAATTGCCAGTAATTAAGTTCCAGTCTAAATCTTTTTTCGCGCAGAGGAAGTACCGGGCTTCGATCATCAACCCGAACATGTCCGACAGCTTGATGATGACGCCGGCGCCGATATTTCCTCCGAACCCCATCCAGCTCGTCTTTGGAACCTCCATGTTGACCTGGATGGCATCGATATTTTGGTAAACATAGGGCCAGATCACGGTCAGATAAGTAAAGCCGTATCCGATGGAAGAAGTCGCTTCAAAGCTATTATTGAATAATGTGACGCCGCCCGATATGTACCCTGCGAATCCGTCCTGGCCGAATTTTCCGACAAGGTTCAGGCTGATGGGAATGGTCGATAGGCTGCCCGTTCCGGTCCATGTCGATGTCTTAGAGCCCGTCGATCCGGTGTTCCATTGCCAGTTGTAATTAAAATCGGCCGTGGGCGGAACATCGGCTTTTAGGTAGCCGACGTTCAACTGGACGCCGAAATTGGGCGTGAAAAAGTAACTGAGGCCCGCTCCGAAAAAGGCGGCGTTTTTCGAGTTGGCTGTAATGTCTGTTTTTTCGTTGATATAAGGAAGAATGAGGTCTTCCCATGTGTCCTCATACGCGGTTGTGCCCCTGACCTGGGTCAAGGCAAAGCCGCCGTAGAGGCTGAGCTCGAATTTTTTCACATTGTCATACTGAGCCCACGAAGCTGCGGCCGCCACAAAGACCATAAGAAGAATCGTGCAAAATTTTTTCACAAAATACCTCCTGGCGTTTTTTTTGCGATAAATTCAAATATCAACTCCACCCCTAATGATATGCAAGCCGGGCCGAAAGTCAAGGCCGCATGAAAATTTCATTCTTTATTCGCGCAGGAATTCCGCTGCGAGCTCGGGCGGGACCGGATTGATGTAAAATCCCGTGCCCCATTCAAATCCCGCCATCCGCATCAGAACGGGAATGATCTCCAGATGCCAGTGAAAGATGGCCTGGAGGTTGGGCCAATTTTTCTGAGCATGGCCGGGAGAGGGCCCTTGGTGAAGGATGAGGTTGTACGGTGGATCGGACAGAATGCCCTTCAGCTTGCCGAGAACGTTTTTCAGAGTCTCGGCCAACGACAGGATCTCTTCTTCTCCTGCCGTCGTAAAGTGCAGCGAATGGCGGAGCGGCTGGATGCGCATTTCGAACGGAGAGCGCGAGGCAAAGGGAGTCGTGACAGCGAAGCGGCCGTTCATCCAGACAATGCGCTCTCGGGCCTCGGCTTCTTCTTCCAGCGTGCGGCAAAAAATACATTCTTTTGTCCGGCGGAAGAAACGCTCCGAGCCGTAGATCTCTTCTTTCACTCGCTTCGGAATGATCGGAGTGGCGACAATCTGCGAATGCGGATGACTGAGCGAAGCGCCCGCCTCTTTTCCTTTATTTTTGAACAATTGGAGGTATTGATACTGGGACTCGGCTTCAATGCTTCGAATGCGTTGCTGATATGTCCGGAGGACGTCGCGGACGTGCTCCAGCGGAAGATCATCCAATTCCTTGTCATGATGGGGAGATTCGATGATGACTTCATGGACGCCGATCCCGTCCATATATTCAAAGACGCCCCGAACGATTCTGTGCGGCGGTGCACCCCGAGTCAGAGCGGGAAATTTGTTTGGGACGACCCGAACCCGCCAGCCGGGCTGGTCGACCGCTGTCCCGACATTCCGGAGGGCGAAAACTTCAGGCGGAGTCTTGGACTCATTGCCTTCGCAAAAAGGGCAAAAGCCGGACACAGGTTCCATTTTTTCCGTTTGCGCCGGGCGGAAATCGTCGGGCCGTTTTCCGCGGCCGGAGGCGATGATCACCCATCGGCCGCTGATCGGATCCTTTCGCAGCTGGGAGGTCATGGATTAAGCATTTCCTTTATCTTGGATTTGAGCTCGTCAAGCGAAGCCGACTTGACGACATAAGCGTCCGCGGCCCAAGTCATGAAATCGTCCCGATAGCTTTGATAGGCGGTGTTGATGATGATGGGAATGTCCTTTCTCTGTCCCATGATTTGCGTGATGAGCTCTACGCCGTCCCGGCCCGGCATGCGGATGTCGGTGATGATAAGGTCGAAATGCTCCCGGTGGAGAGCCTTCAGGGCCTGTTCGGCGTCGTTGACCGCGGCGACCTCGTAGCCCTCACGTTCGAGCTCTTCCTTGTAGAGGAGGCAGAGCGCTTCCTCGTCCTCGACGATCAGGAGTTTTTTCATGCTTCCATCCTCTCTTCTTCGGCGCTTTTAAAGGACAGCCGAAAGACCGTTCCTTTTCCGGCCTCGCTTTCGACTTCGATTTTTCCCCCGCACGAGTCCATGACCCTCTTGACATACAGCAGCCCCAGCCCCATCCCCTTCTCCTTCGTCGAAAAGAAAGGCTGGAATATTTTCTCCCTGACCGCTGGGGTCATGCCGCGGCCAGTATCCCGGACTTCCACGGCTGCCTGGCTTTTGCCTTCAGCGTGCCCGAGGATCGTGATTTGACCTCCCTTTGGCGTCGCGTCCAGGGCGTTGTCCAGGAGGTTTCTCAAAGCTTCGCCGATATAGGTTGGGTCGCCCAGAATCTTGGGAAACGGCTCTTCAAACCGGACCAGGATCTCGTAGCCGTCGCTCTTGGAGCGGATGTCCGGACTCCGAAGAACGGAGCGGAGGACCGGCGGCAGATCAAAAGGTACGAGCTCGTTTTTCATGTCCACTTTAAGGAAATGGGCCAGCCTGTACAGGACGTCGTCGAGGCGCTTGATTTCCTTGCGAATGATTTCCAGGTTGCGGCGCTGGCGGGCCTCATCGTTGGGCGATTTGAGCAGCTGGTCGGTGAACCCGCCGATGGCGGCCACGGGATTCCGCAGTTGATGGGTGATGAACATGGCCATTTCGCCCAGGGCGGCCATGCGCTCCATCTCTATCATCTTTTTGTGAAGAGAAGCCGTGGAAACATAGTTGCCGGCTATGAGCCCGCAAAGGCTGGCCAGCTTGATGTCACTGAAATTGATCGGTCTCCGAGTGATGGCGTTGTCGAGGACCACGGCGCCCAGGACTTCATCGCGCGAAAAAAGCGGGATGCATAAAAATTCATCGACGCCGAGGATGTCGAGAAACGGCCGGTCGACCGCCGCTTCGTTGCGCGCCTCCCGGACAAGCATGACTTCCCGTCTGGCGGCGGCCAGCGCCGGAATCTGCAGGTCTTGTCGGTTCAAAGAATACACCAGGGGCTTAATCCTTTGGCTGAGAGAATCCGCGCCGCGGCTCACCAAGGCCCGGTTGTGCTCGATGATTTCAATATAGCCGATGCCGGGCGTGGACAGCACTTCCCAAATAAAATTGGCTTCCTCGGCCGAGCTCGGGCCGAGCCAGATTTCCCCTCGAAGCTTCTCGCCTTCGGCCAGGAAGAGCATGGCCCGGTTAAAGCCGATGCCCGATCCGGACGTCAAGGCGGTCAAAATCACCAACAAGTTGTCCTCGATCGAAAACGGCTGGAAAAAACTCTGGGAAATGATGGACAGGATGACCATTTCTTTCTGCTCTTCCTTTTGAAAATCGGAGGCGAGAAAGCGGTATTTTTCGATCAAGCCAGCCTCCAGTTCTTGGGCACGATCCGGAGCCCTTGGCCGTAGATCCGGAAATACCGGGAATCCTTTTCATTGTCAAAGCCGATGGTGAAGTCGTCGGGGATGGTCGAGTTTTTATCGACGATGACTTTTCGGAGGCGGGCGCGTTTTCCGATTCGAGAACCTTCGAAAATGATCGAATCCTCGACGTGGGCTTTTTCGTCGACAGAAACGCCCGGTGACAGGACGGAATTGACGAGACTGCAGCCGCGGACTCGGCATCCGGGACCGATGAAAGAATTCCGGATCGAGCTCCGATCGATACTCGCGGGGGGACGCTGGCCTTGATACGTTCGAATGGGCCAGTCCGGGTCGTGAAGGCTGAAAGGTGCCGGAGCTTTGAGAAAAGCCATGTTGGATTTCCAGTAGGCGTCGATTGTTCCGATATCTTCCCAATACCCCTCGAAAGAATAAGCGAACACCCCGTTGTCCTGGACGAAGCGCGGCAAAATATCTTTGCCGAAATCATGGGAGCTTTTGAGATTTTTGGCGTCCTGGAACAGGGCTCTGATCAAGCTGGGCGTGCGAAAGAGATAAATCCCCATGGAGGCCAGCGACAGGCGGGGCGAGGACCGAAGCGGCGGAGGGGTCTTCGATTTTTCGACGAATTCGATGATCCGGTTGTCGTCCGCGATCCTGAGCACGCCGAATCTCCGGGCCTCTGAGCGGGGAACCGGTTTGGCCATGATGACGGCATCGGCCTTTTTTTCGAGGCAAAACTGGATGAGAGGCCCGTAGTCGGCTTTATAGACATGGTCGCCCGATAGAATCAGGACGGCTTCGGGGTTTTCCTGCTGGATCGAATAGATATTTTGAAAGACGGCGTCGGCCGTGCCTTCGTACCAGTGATCGCCGACCCGGCCTTGGGCCGGAAGCGAAATGATGAAGCCCCGGCTTTCGGCGTGAAAAATATTCCAGCCAAGGAGGATATGCCGTTCCAGCGATAGCGATTTATATTGGGTGAGCAAAGCCATCTTCCGAAGCCCGGAATTGAGGCAGTTGGACAGGCTGAAATCGATCATGCGGTAGATGCCGAGGAAAGGAACAGACGGTTTGGATCGGTCCTTTGTCAGCGGATAGAGCCGCTCGCCTTTCCCGCCGCAAAGGATCATGACCAGAGTCTTTTCAAAGATGGCTGCCATCGGCGGTGACAATCTCCTCAAAAAGGCCGTCTTCTTCTTCCCAAGTTGCGAGCCAACGCTCGTCCTCGGGGCTGAGCTCCTCTCGGCGGCGGATCCATTTCATCAATGTTTCGGCTCGCTCAAAATGTTCGGTCGCTCTGCGTTCCCCATAGTCGCGGGCCGACCAAGTAGAAATAAGGAACGGCCAGTCCGAGCTTTCGAGCAGGAATTTTTCTCTCAAGAATTGCTTGAGAAGCCGCGTTTTGCGGTCGTTTTGGCGAAGGGCGGCGATATCGAGCTCGGCCGCGTCTTCTTCGATGCGATAGATTTTTTCCCAGATCCAGGATGTGTCCTTGTTTAGCCAGATCCAGTGAAATCCGCCTTTGCCCCAGGAGCCTTCGGGAAGGGAGATGATGGTCTGCGGAGGAATTTGCTCCAAGCTGCGGCCGGCGGTAAGCGGCCGAACCGGGCTCCGGGCGAGCTTCTTCAATACCGAGTAAAGCCATTCCGGCCCTTCAAACCACCAGTGTCCGAGAAGCTCGGTGTCGTAAAGGGCGACGATAAGTCCATTCGGTCTCTGGGCGAGAATTTCATTGAGCAGGCCGACGAAATGCGCGGCATGCTCTTCCAGACGATCCCGGGTCTTTTGGACATCATAGACCGCTTTGTCGCCCAAATCTGCCCGGCTCGAAGTGATCCTCCAGTAGCGCATTCCGCCGGGGAAATGTTTTTTATGGAATTCCAGATACCAGCCATCGCCGGGATATCCCATGTGCCGACTCCAGACTTGGGCGCCGGAAATATCGTCCCGGACGAAAAAGGCCATGTCCGACGGATAGGCCAGATAAGGAAGATAGGGCGTCTGCGGAGCCGTTTCTGCCGGCGTGTATTGTTCTTTGAATTTTTCCCATAAATGTTTCAGGGCTGGAAAACGATCGGCATACACGCCTTTAGCTTCTCCGCCTTTGAGAAGGTGGGTATCGACGAAAAAATATTCAAGCCCTTGGCTTTTTAAAATCTCATCCACTCCCCGGCGCGGATAAGCCTCGCCTTCTCCAAGAGGAGGCTTCCAGATGTAGGCAGGCCGGTAAGCGCATTCGGGAATCCAAAATCCACGAGGGTCACGGCCCATGAAGCGCCGGTAGACGAATGCTCCTTGACGAATTTGGGCGGCGATGCTCTCATCCTTAGAAAGGAGCGGAAAATAGCCGTGGCTGGCGCCCGAGGTCAGGATTTCGATATGGCCTTCATCCTGGAGATAACGAAAGGCTTCGAGGATATCCGTATGATACTTGTCATAAAAGCGAAGGCGCAATTGTTCATACCAATCTTCCCAATAGACGGCCAACGCCGCGAATTCCCGGCGGCCGGTTTTTTCAAAAAAACGCCGGTTCTCTTGGGCGGTTTCGATCTTCATATTTAAATAAATATCAAAGCCCTGGACGAACTGCCGGTTCTTGAGCTGATCCATAAGGACGGGCGTGAAGCCGATGTTGATCTGAGGGGAATGGCCTTCGTCCGCCAGGCGGTACAAAACATCCAAGAGAGGAATATATGTTTCCGCGGCGGCTTCATACAACCAGTCCATGCCGTGCGGCCAGGTGCCGTGGGCGATCACATACGGGATGTGGCTGTGCAGGACCAGGGAGAAATATTTATGCTCCATGATTCTCTCTTAAATAAATGTTGGCCAAAAATTTTTTTCCGCTAGAAATGGCGATTTTCCAGAAAGGGAGAAGACAAAATCCTTGATGGATTATATCATATCCCTTCTCCGATTGGGAGAGCGTTTGGAGGGGAAAATGCCAAAGGCCGTCGGCGCCGGAGAATTCGAATGAAACGCGTCCGCGGCAGAGACCTGCGCGGCTTTCTTCAATGCCAATCTCTTCAGGAATCTGATAAAAATTCCATTCCGAGCCGAAGAAAAGACTCACGGTTTTGTCCGAGAAATTGTGAATGGAGTAGAGAACGTGGATTTCGTCTGGCGAAGGCGCGATGACCTTTTCGACCGCAACGGAAATTCTTTCATTCCCCACCCAGACATGTCCCGATCGGAGGAGGCGGATTTTGCCGCCCTCCATCGTCCAGTCATAGGGCTGGTCGACAAAATCTCCCTGCTCTCCGTAGCGGATGTCTCTAAAATTTTCCAGGGTTGTCGCGGAATCCAGAAAATGGTCGAGGCTGGAATACCGTGGATGCCAGTCATAGCGCAAAAGCCGTTCGGCCCCCGACGGAAGCTTTTTGACCAATTCGTGAATGCTTTTGCCTTCTCCGGTTTCATGAGCCTTCGGTTGATGATAGGTTTCCCTTCTCCGTGAAAGGACATCGGTCAGGTTTCTGTCTTGTGGATAATAATCGATCTCGATGATACTCCCGCCCACTGAGGGCTTCAGTAGAAAGCCGAACGTTTCCCCCCGCCAAAATAATTCCTCCCGGCCGTCGGCGTCATAGTCCAGCCCCTTCCAGCGGTTTTCGGCCGGCGTCATCTTTTCCGCTTGCAGAAGGTGGCTGTAAGCGGCCTCCCTCAGATGCGGAAGATAGAGCCCGCCGAAAACGCCATGCCAGAATGGATCGTTGCCCTGGCTTTTGTAGAGCTCCTTTTTCGCCTCCGGGTTTTTTAAATCTCGAACCTGCCGCGAGACTAAAAGCATTCTTTTGTGGAGATGCTGGGATTCCGGATATTTCAAGAAGAATTCGCGGAAAAAGCCGCCCCGCAGGAACCGCCGGGCGCCCGCCGGCGCTTGTTCCTTGAGTTTGAGAAAAACCTCGGCCGCCTCGGGCTCCAGGACCCAGTCCATCATTTCTTCATAGGAAGCGGGAGGAAGATACACCCGCCCGCCGGGAGTTTGAGAATCGAGGACCTCGGAATATGTCAGCGTTTGGATGCCGGACTCCGTTTCCAAAAAGTGGAAAAAATTTTCGAGCCACTTCTCGTCATAAACCCATTTTTTTGTTCCGGGCCACATGCCGAATTTTTCGCCGTCGTCGCCGAGAATTGCCAGACCGTCCGTCGCTCGGATCTCTTCAAGGTAAGAGCGGATTTCATCCAGCGTCCGGAAGGGAATGAGGTAGCGGAGCTTTTTATCGACGGGAAATATTTTGAGCGGAAAACCTTGGTCCTCGGTGATGTAATATTTATGAATGTCCGCGATGCCGGCGTAATGGAAATGCTCCTCGTCGAGGAGCGTATATTCGATTCCGGCCTGAGCCAGCGTCTTGGGAAGGCTTGGCTCCCAGACGCGCTCCGTGAGCCAGATTCCTCTCGGCCGCACATGAAATCGCTCTTCGATGAACCGGTTCATCATGGCGATCTGTCCCTGCCGGTCTTCCTCGGGAATAACGGAAAGAATGGGCTCGTAAAATCCTCCACTCAATAGCTCCGTCTGGCGGCGGTCGACAAGCTCGCTGATGAGACTCAAACACTCCGGCTCTTTTTCCTGCATGTATTCCCAGAGAGGGCCCGAAAAATGGACAGTGAGCTTGACGCCGGGATGCTTCCGAAGAAGTCGGAAAAACGGCAGATAGCAGTCGCGGAAAGCCTTCGCGAAAACGAAAGGGAAGTTTCCCACCGGCTGGTGGTTGTGGACTGCGAACAAAAATTTCAACGGGTAGTTCATGGGATTGGAATTCCTGATTGACGGTAAGCCTCTTCGATATAGCTCCGGAAAAGCCCGCTGAATTCCTCGGTATTTTCCTCGCCGAACCACCAGAACCAGTCCGAGCCTTGGGCGATATAGATTTCTTGACGTGGGCCGCAGGCCTCCCGCGCCCGGCTCAGTGTTTTCCATCCGGCGTTTTTGGCCGGGTTTCCCGTCCATTTAGAAAAATTGCCGAGCCATGTGCCGGGCACAAGGTCGATTTCCCGCAGCCGACGTCGCCGGACAAGATGATCGGCGAAGAAAACCGGCGCGACGCCTTTAAAGCTTTTAAGCGTCCCGAAAAATTCTCGCAAAAAAGGCACGCCGTTTTCGGGGTAAGTACCCCATGGATTTTCGCCGTCCAGGGCCAGGACAACGATCCCCGAATCGCCGGCGAGGCGACTTCTTTCTTCGAGCCGGCGGCTAAAATCGCGGACCGCCTCTTTCTCATTCCAGCGTTGATACTCGAATCCTAGAAGGTCGGAAAGCTCCCGGTCGCGGAAAAAGATTGCCAGGTTTTCACAGGCGTAGGGCTCAAAAAGCTTTTTCGGATCGCACGGCTCTCGCAGGCTTTTCCAGAGAACATTCTCATCTGTGACGGCGAAGGAAAATCCGTTCGCCGCTATGGCCCGCGCCACGGGCTGGCTGATTCCGCCTTCTGAAGGCCAGAGGCCCTGCGGAGCAGCGCCGAAAATTTGCCGGAAATAAGATCGTCCCTTCCGGATTTGAGAGTCTCCGTCTTCGGGATAACGGAAAGAAACGGAAGGCGGGCTCTCCTCCCCCGCCGCTCGCAGATCAAAAATCAACGGCAGGAGCGGGTGATAATAGGCTGACGTTGTGAGCTCGATTTTGCTTTCTTTCCAAAGCCGACCATAAAGAGGCAACAGCTTTTTCCAAATATCCTTTTGAAGTCCAAGGAGAACGTTCTTGTCGGCCTTGGTTTCATCCACAGGAGAAAAAAAGGATTTAAGAGCTTTGAGCTGCAGCTTGGACTTGTCTGTTTCGCCCGCGGCGAATTTCTGAAGCATTTTGATTTCCGCCAAGTTCAATCTTTCCGGATTTGTTTCGAGTGCGCTTTGCCAAGGATCACGAGCGAAAGCTTGGGCATAGTCCTCGATCTGCTCCAAAAGGCAAGGCGCGAAATTGAAAGTGCAAGGAAATTCGAACTCCTCGGTCAGCCGGGCCATTTGGTAATAGTTTTTTGTCATGTGGAAATTGACCCAGGGCAGAACATAGTCGCGGCTCGCCGGTCTTCGGTAGATGGGCTGGTGAAAGTGCCAGAGAATGGCCAAATCCATGTTTAAATCTTCTTGGCTTTAAGCTTAAAGAACAGCCAGTTCTTATCGCCCTTTTCAGCAGGCTTAAGCTTGATCAGACAATAAAGGCCGCGGAGCTTTAGGCCCTTGAGATCGATGATCCTTTTGGAAGCGGTTATCTCTTGCGGCACATAGCTGCCCTTGTCCCAAATTTCGACTCGACCCGCGCCGTATTCGCCTTCAGGAATCGTGCCTTTAAAATTGGCGTAGTCGAGCGGATGGTCCTCGACCTCGACGGCCAGTCGCCTAGTACCTTCTTCAAGCGGAGGCTCTTTCGGAATCGCCCAGCTTTTAAGCACACCAGCCTCCTCCAAGCGCAGGTCCCAGTGAAGATGCGAGGCCTGATGGCGCTGGATGACGTAGATCAGGGCTGTCTTCGGAACCGCCTTCTTTTTAGCGACCCCGGCCTTGGGTTCCGGAGTCTTCACAAAATCTCTTTTTTCTCTATATTTTTTTAAGATCATTTTGTTACTTCATGAGTCCTTTTGCCGACCGGTCCCGCCGCCCTCACGACATTGGCCGATGACGCGCACGGATTTTTGGTCCCCCTCTTATATTGATTATATTCATGGAAATGGGAATGTTTCCTTTGTTCAGCTCAACGGATTTACCGATGTAAAAAGCAGCGTTCGCAGTCCACGTCTCCGGGCTTTCGAGTTACGATCAGAGCGATATTGAGCTCATCGGCCTTGTCGATCACTTCCTGGTCCTTGACCGAGCCCAGGGGATAGATAATCGCCGTAATGCCGTTTTGGGCGGCGAGCTCGACTACATCCGGAAACGGCATGAAGGCGTCCGAGGCCAGGACACAGCCTTCGGGCCCATACCCGCGCCGCGAATAGCGAATGGCGTTCTCGGCCGAATCGATCCGGCTTCGTTGCCCGGAGCCTATCCCATGGACTTTATCGGCCTGGCCGATGATGACGGCGTTAGAGCGCGTGAAGCAGGCGACCGTCCAGTTGAAAATAGCGGCCTGAATTTCTTCGTCGCTGGGCTTTCGCTTGGAGACGACATCCACGGATTTCGGAGAAACAATCTTGGAATCGAAGCGTTTTTGGATTAAAAGGCCGCCGGCGACTCGTTTGAATTCAAGTCCGTTGTCGACCGCCGGCTCGGTGAGCAGACCGCCCATTCTGACGACGCGCAGCGGCTTCCTTGTGGCGAGAATTTCCAGCGCGTCCGGCGTATAGCCGGGCGCATAGACGACTTCGACGTTTCTCGGACTTTCAACGAGCAGTTTGGCCAGGTCGGCATTGACCGTCATATTGAAAATATCGACGCTGCCGAAGTTCGACAATGGGTCTGAGTTCCAGGCCTTTTCAAACGCTTTTTCCGGAGACTCGGCCAGAGCGACGCCGCTCGGCATTTCGTGTTTGATCAAGACGCAGATGGGTTGATCGGCATAGATTTCAGTCAACTTCTTCACCAGCCGCTGTCCGAGGTCCATGTCGCCGACATTGATATAGCTGAGGCCTTTGGTTCCTTCTTGGAGCAGATGAAGGGTGGCCATATTGGCGCCGAAGGCTTTTTCCTCGATATAAAAAGCGGCCGGAGTGCCCGGATTTTCTCCGTACCTCATGGACATGCGTTTCAAAAAATTCTGCCCCCCGAATTCCAGGATTTCGGGAAAATCTTCCTTGATCTTAGTGAAATATTGCCTTCTCACGGATTTGTTAGATGGTACCTTGGTCATGTGCTTGTCCTTTCATGGCGGTTGATGATGGCAATTTGACGATTCGTCATGTCCGATTTTTGGGCGAAAATGCAGGCGACAGCGACTCTGAAATCCACATCTCCCGCCGCGGGCTTTAAAGCTCCATAAACCGCCTCGACCAAGGCCTTGACCGATTTTTCACTGAGTTTAAGGTCGAGGGGTTCGCCATGGAAGGGCGGAAGCGGGTCTTTGTTTTCGCCGGCATAGGTCGCCACGAATTTTCCTTTTCCGGCGATGAGCGGAACCTCAAAGAAAAACCGAAGCGAATCACCGTTTTCGGCTCTTTTGACTACGCTTAAAGCGGCGCGGTTCGAGGAAAGGATGCAGCCGCTGATCCGCGGCGTATAAATCGGCGCATCGGGCTCATAGCTCCAGTCCTTCAATGCGAGATCAAGAACCTCGATGGGGCTCTGTCCGGACCGGACGTCGATATCGGCAGTCTGTTGACCGTTGCTGACGGCGATTCCTCTATCAAGGATGACGGCCGGATAGACCAGCAGGTCGGGATTCTCTGTTTTGAAAGTTACGGGATCGGTAGGCTTGGTCCAAATTTTATTGGATTCTATGACCATTTTGCGCGCCTGGCTGGAGGGGGATCGTCCGGTTAGGGCATAGATAACGATGTTGAATTCGTCGGCCGCATCCCGGCCGAGAGCGACCAGGCGGCCCGGATAGGCCATGCGCGACAAGGGTTCTTCTCCTGGTCGTTTCATCCCGTCTTTTTCCTCGGCTTCCTCAAATGGAGTCATTATAGATACCATAGCGCTGGATTGAAGTCAAAACGACTTTCGTATAGAATGAAACTTTCAATGAATTTTTTCTCGAGACACAGCTATAGATTTTTAATCAATGATATCTAAGACGTTTTTTCCGGAGACGCAATTTCAGACTCTAAATAACTATTTCCGAAGACGCTTTTGAAGATTTTAAGTTCATGATATTAATCCCCCTTTTCCCCCTTGGAATTCAAGGGGGATTTGAAATTCGTAAGTGTCTTCGGCAAAGGAACTATTTCCGAAGACGCTTTTAAAGATTTTAAATTAATGATATTAATCCCCCTTTTCCCCCTTGGAATTCAAGGGGGATTTGAAATTCGTAAGCGTCTTCGGCAAAGGAAGCGAGGATGGCATGAGCAATAAAAAGATTCCCAAGAAGGCCTATGATAACACCGAGTTTTTAAAATTACCCGAGGCCCGGTCGATCCGTATCTTGAGCGAATATCTGGAGCCTCTGAGTCGATTCGATCGCCTGAAGGTCAATTCCACGGTCCTCTTTCTCGGCTCGGCTCGGGCCGACGAGAGAGAAAAGCAATCCCCTCTATATAACTATTACTGGGAGGCGGAGGAGCTGGCCTATCGGCTGGCGAAATGGGCCATTCCGCTCAAGCCTAAGGGAAAAAATTTCGTTATATGCACCGGCGCCGGCCCCGGCATTATGGAAGCCGCCAACCGCGGAGCGGCGCGCGCGGGCGCCAAGACGATCGGCATGAATATTTCCCTTCCCCATGAGCAGCACCCGAACCCCTATGTCTCGCCCGAACTGTCCTTTGTCTTCCACTATTTTTTTATGCGCAAGTTTTGGCTGGTCTCGCGGGCCAAAGCGGTGATCGCCTTTCCCGGTGGCTACGGGACGTTCGACGAGCTGTTTGAAATGCTGACGCTCGTCCAAACGGGAAAAATCAGTCGGGAGGATGTCGTCGTCATCCTCTACGGGGAAGAATATTGGCGGAAAATACTCAATTTCGATGCTTTAGTGAGGTCAAATACGATCGTCCCGGAAGACGCCCAAATTTTCACGTATTTTTCCGATCCGGGAAAGGCGTTTGCTTTCCTCAAGAAAAAATTGATGAAATTCTGCCGGGTGGTCGGGCCTCATATATCCTAAAAATAAGGCTCTCCCGGACGTTTGCAAAGGACGCGGCCCGTGCCTATAATAGCTGGGATCTTCTTAGAAAGACATTGAAGGCGAGACCGAGTCAGCCACGATGAAGCACCATTTTATTTGGATTCCGATCCTGCTTATTACGGTCCTAGCTTCCGCTTTCAATCAAAAAATCAGCAATGAGAATCGTCTAACATTCGTAGAAAAAACTCTGAATGGTATTTCTGATGTCTACTCCGAAACGTTCGGCGCTGCGTTTTCGGACATTAACAACGACGGTCTGGATGACTTGATCGTCTCCAACCACGGCTGGAGGATTCCTGGAATTTTTCTTAATGACGGTCAAGGAGGATTTAAAGATTTCTCCAGCCTTGTGCCCTATCAAATGATGATTATTGACAGGCATGGAATCACAGTCGCGGACATCGATAATGATGGAGATAAAGATCTGTTGATTGCCGCGGGCGGCGCTGAAGGGGTGGGACGGGGAGGCCCAAACAATATCTTCTTGAATCGGCTTATGGAGACGGGTTCTTTAAGTTTCGAGGACGTTACGCCCCAGACCGGCCTCAGTCTAGAATCTCAGCGATCCAGGTCTTTTATTCCATTGGCCAGCCGGGACGGAAAACGGGTAGATTTTTATTTGACCGCGCAGATGAGGGCAGGATGGCCAAATCTATACCTGAAGAACCAAAGCTTGCCGGGGAGGATCGCCTTGATTTCTGATTCGAGTCCCAATCTCAACCAGGAATGGTTCGATGAGGGAAGGGATGTTTTTTTTGACTGGGATAGAGACGGCGATCAAGATTTGGTGGCTCTTGTGGACGGACGAGCCCTCCTGTTTGTCAACGACCAACATCGCTTCAGCCACGTCCAATCCGGGCTGGAGACCGTGCCCGACGTCGTGAGCCTGGCTGTGGGAGACCTCAACAACGACGGCTATCTGGACATTATTCTCGGCACTCAGCCTCCCGATTCGTATTCCGATAATCTGTCCTGGAACAAGAATGAGGTCCATATTCGATTTCAGGATTCCAATCCTAATCCCGGCTACAACGTCAAGGACATGGATGGAGTCGATGTTGCGACCGGCGCCAGAGAAGTTGCGATTGATTTCCTGAGCAAGCCGGGAATCCTTCCCGATGATCCCTCGGACATTTTTCTCGGCCGAAACAGGATTCATCCTTCGTCTCGCACAGTGAGAGTCACGGCTTCAGAAGCGGAAGGCATGCCGGTCATCGATCAGGACGGCATTTATATCTGGATCGATTCCCAGCCCAGTCCCTGGCATGTCCGCTGCCAGTTTGGCACCTCCTTGTCCTCGGCCCAGGGAATCCTGAAGTTTTCCCAGATTCAGAACGCCACACCCTATCTTTTGGAAACGTTCGCCGGGTCTCTGACTCGAGATAGAATCTTCATGAATAATAAGGGACAGGCTTTCGAGGAGTTTGAGAAACCCGCTCTCATCCACGATGAGCAGACAAGGGCAATCGCGATCTACGATTTCAACAATGACGGCTGGCAGGATGTGATCGGCATCCGGGGAACCGAACCCGGAGAATATAACGGCCGGCCCTTCATCCTGGTCAATGGCCCGGACAATGTCCTCAAACTCCAGGACAATAATCCCTTTGATAATCCGGAGGACGATATTTTTCAGGCTGATCAGCTCGTCGTCGGGTTCGTCGACAACAATGGACTGCCGGACGTTTTCATGACAAACGGCTACGGCCTGATCCCCGGCAATAGAGGTCCTTACAAACTTTTTCTCAATAACACGCAGACTGAGAACGGCTATGTTCTCTTGGAGCTCACAGGCGATGACTCCAACAAGGATGCGATCGGAGCTCAGGTCGAGCTGCGCACGAGCGACGACAAACTCCTCGGCTACCGAGAGCTCGGCGCAGGGTACAACAGAATGCAGTCCACACATAAAGTCCATTTCGGATTGGGCAATTACAGCGGCGAGCTTATCTGCCAGATTCGATGGCCGGATGGAAATACCACCAGAACGAGCGCGGCGGCCAATCGATTGGTCCGCATAAGAGAAAAATCCGCTCTTCGCGCCGCCGGCCGCAATTAAAGGGACATTTCGTGATCGACGGCGCGCCCCTGAAGAATTTCGCCTTTCCTCAATCCGCTGACAAGCCCAAAACGAGGAGGTTTCGGCATGCCGACCCGACATTCAGCGCTTAACCGGCATGAGGCTCAATCTTCCCGCTCCGTACTGATTGTCCTTGCCCGGAGGGCCTAAATCTTTAGCCCGCTTTTCGAGCAAGATTTCAATCTGGTCTGAGTTTAGAGGGGATTTTATCTTCACTAGAGCGATGGCCCCGGCGACATGAGCAGCGGATGCCGACGTCCCGAAGAAACCCGATTGTCCATAGGTCGCAGTGGAGATGCCTGTGGGTGCCGTGAAATCGGGCTTGATCCGACCGTCCGTCGTCGGACCTTGGGAGCTGTAGGCTTCATAAACATCATTAGACCAGAGCGTTGCTCCGACGGCCATGGCTTGAGGAGAGTCGGCCGGCGTGAGAAGGCTGTTTTCCGGATTAGAATATTGAAGGCCTTCCTGGTCTTTGACATAAAGTCTGAATTTGACACCTTTATTGCCGTTCCGCTGTCTGATGGCCAGATGATAGGTGCCCGTATAGGGCAGGATAAGACTTATTGATTCATAAGGAAGCTGAGTTCCCGATTGGAGATTCTCCGACTTGGCCAGGATCGTAAACGGAGATTCCCGATAGAGGTAGAGATCATAATCTTGATCCGAGCCCTTATAGTTTGTTCCATCCCACGCTCCCCAATCATCCCAGCTTAAATAGACGCTGAGAGGAGTTCCGGCCGTAGCGAAAAAAGCATTCGTTTCATCGGATTCGGTGAAATTATGCCAGCGGTCGTTGTCGAAGTCCTGGAATGCGCCCGACCAGAATTGTCTGGCGGCGTTTCCGGCGGCCGAGACAAAAAGGATTCCTTTGCCGTGCGCTCTTTTAACATCTTCGCAGATGGGACCCGTGCCGTCGCCGGCGCCGATAGTCGGCGGAAAGGCTACGGCAGAGGATATGATTTGAATGCCGTTGTCGATGATCCAGCTCATAGCGTTGTGGAATTCCACGTCGGTCTCAAAGGAGACAAGAGTCAGCTCGGCGTCGGGGGCCATATCATGGATGATTTCAGCGCAGGCGGTTCCGTGGGCAGAGAATCGCTCCGGGAGACTTCCATCATACAGAGCCCCGTCGGCGCGGAAGGAACGGACCGTAACTGTGGAAGGAAGTTCGGTTCCAAGCAAGTGTTCATACCCCTTAAAGCCCTTATCGAGAACGCAGACTTTGGCTCCCTGCGGTCTGTAGGGAAGCATGGGCTGCCATAAGTCGGCCCCCGTGACGGCAACTCCCTCGCTCGTAACCTGACAAAAAGCCATGACAGGCTGTCTCAGGTATTTAACGGAGCGGAGATTGGCCAGTTGTAAAAGGGACTCAGGAGAGACCTTGGCCTGGATAAGATTCCCGGCGGTTGATTCAATCTTTCCTCCCATGAGTTCGATGCGGGACAGGAGGTCTGTTCCAGGCGACGTTGTTCGGGCGAACCCGGATTCCTCTGACCGATATTCCACGACGACACGCAGGACGCCGTCTTGGAGAGGGATGCGACGTTCGAAAGCAAACTCTCTGGCTTTTTCGATTCCTTGTATGAGGCAGATGCCACTGATTTGAGAGAGGGAATCTTCCATCTTGGGATGAGTTTCCTTCGGACTCTCGGGAAGCGGGGGCAAATCAACCTCCATCCGCCAAGAGCCGCGGAGACGAGAGTCGCTGACAAGAATCGCGGCCGCCATCAAAATGAAAGCCGCTAAGACAAGTATTCTGATAGGACTCGAAAATATTTTCCATTTTGTCTTTTTAGCCAGGAAGGAGTAAACCACGATGCTTAAAGCCACGCCGAGAGCGTCCGCGGCGGCGTCCCAAACATCCGACGTTCGGCCTGGAACAAAAGATTGGTGGAATTCATCCAGAATTCCCAGCGCGACGCCGCTCAGGAAAATCATAAAAGCTTTTAGGGGAAACGAAAAGGCAAAGCTTTTAAAGAATGCCAGCGACAGCAGAAATCCCAGACCGGCGAATTCCATCATGTGCAGGAATTTGTCGAAGTTGATGAGAGAGACGTTGATTTTTAAGCGCGATTGAGAGGAAAGAATAAAAATGGCGGCATAATAGACCACAGCCGGAGCGAAAAACAAAGCCTTTTGATAATTCCTTCGAATCGCCATACTCTGGGCAGCCCCGGCCGTTCCTTTTTTCCGGAGCCAAGATTGTACAGAAATAATATAAAAATATCCAGGCCAGATATCACCTTTGGCGATGACCCCCTCCTCCCCTATCCTAAAGCCTGGCGAGATAAAAAATAACCTCGCTTTTTTTAAATTTCACCTCAAAAATCCTCTGAAAAGGCCATGGTAGGACTCCGGAAGCGCGGATATTCTGTGTCCAGGTTTTTGACGGTAATGAAAAATATTTTTTTTAGGAGGTTTTACAATGAGGTATTTCAGAGCAATTGTGCTCGGCACGGTCCTCGCTTTGCTCCTTGTCGGAGCGATGGGGGCCGCGGACACGAAATCGCATTCTGTCCAGATGCAGGTCCTGGAGATCTGCGTCCTGCGCGTGACGGCAGCGCCCAGTGCGCTTGTCATCAGCGCTCCTACGCAGGGCGGTGAAAATTCGCCCGACGCTACGGAAAATTCGACCTATCTCCAGTACACCTCGACGGTCGCCGCTTCAAAATCGAGAAAGATCACTGCGGCCTGGGGAGCATCGGACGCAGCGCCCGCCGGCTGCGCGCTGAAACTGACAGCGACGCCTTCCGGGGGAACCAATCAGGGTTCTTCCGCCGGCCAAATCACCATGTCCAACGCGGCTGCGGACATCGTGACGACTATCAAGAGCTGCGCGACGGGAATCGGCGCGTCCAACGGCGCTCGCTTGGCCTACGTGCTTACGGTCACTGATCCGACACTGCTTGTGGCCGCCGAAAGCAAGACGACCACCGTGACCTTCACGCTGACCGACGCCAGCTAACGCCAGCGAGAGAAGAAGATCACGGAGAAATCCTTGAAAGGAGGAGAGATGAAACTCCATCGTACCCTAACATCTCTCCTCCCCGTCTTCTTCGTATTTTTTCTGGCTGTAAACGCTTTTGGAATTGTTCTTCTCAGCATCTCGGGCTCGTGGTCTTTAATCATTGATGTCGGAAGCCTGCAGGGCCCTGCCGGAAGCGATCTAAAGCCGTCCTATGAAAGCGCTACCAATCAAATTTTGGCGACAATTTCAAATGTTTCATATAGGTACTGGCATGTCGACGTTCGCAAAGTCGACACTCTTTGGAACACAAACCTGAATCTTTATGTGAAACGCACGGGCAACGGAACCGGCAGCGGGTCGATCTCCGGAGGAACTTCATATATCTTGCTGACTTCCACAGATCAGGCTTTCTTCTCGGGTTACCGTAACAGAACAAGTATTCCCTTGCAGCTCAAAATTGACGGAGTATCCGTCCAGATTCCACCGAACACTTATATAACCACGATTTATTATACCGCGGTCGATGGACTTTGAGTAACATGCATCTTTTAAAGGAGATATATATGAAACGAGCATTCAGCATCGGATCATTTGCTCTAGCTATTTTTTTTATTCTAGTCGGCGGGGGCTTCGGCTCGGTGAGCGTTGTCAACGGGCTGACCCACGAGAAGGAAGTCAAGCCCGGCGAAGTCTATGAAGCCGTCATTATTTTAAAAAATATCGACCCCGATGTCGAAAACGTGAAGATCTACCAGACCGACTATTTTTTTACGGCCGAAGGAAAAAATTATTACGATCCGCCGGGAAAGATAGCGCGCTCGAACGCGTCCTGGCTGACCCTGATTCAAAAAAGGATTACGCTTCCGCCTAAGAGCCAATCCGAAGTGAGATACCAGGTCAAGGTGCCGAACGATCCCGGGCTCAAAGGGACGTATTGGAGCATGATCATGGTCGAAGAGATGCCCAAAGCGGCGGCCCAGGAAGCCCAAGCGAAAAAAGACAGCATTAGCTTCGGCATCAGGCAGGTCATGCGCAGCGGCATCCAGGTCGTGACCCATATCGGCGATACCGGTCTGCGCCAGATCAAATTCATTAAGACCGAGCTGAAATTAAGTCAAGGAGCCAAAGGCCTGGCCATCGATGTCGAAAACACGGGCGAACGATGGCTGAGGCCATATCTCTATGCGGACCTTTTTGATCTGAAGGGTAAGTCCCTGGGACGCTTTGACGGCGGCCGCGGCCGGTTGTTTCCCGGAACTTCCTTTCGCTACACCGTCGATTTCGGAAAGATTCCGAACGGCACGTATAAAACCCTGGTCGTGGTCGATAACAAGGATGAGAATGTCTTCGGCGCCCAGTACACTCTGAATTTTAATGCGCCCGCCTCAAAACTTGCTGTTTCCTCTCCGAAAAGCGCGGCTGACCAAACTCCTCCAAAAAAGAAATTTCCATAAACACGATGGTCATGAAATACGCGGCTAGGACTTCGACGATCATACTCGCGGCCTTTGGGCTGTGCATCGGTCTTTGGGCCCTTCCGGATAATTCGGCCGTCGTCCAGGTCGCGCCTCTGACCGACGGGCAAGGCGCCATCGAAGTTAAGCCGCAAAGCTCGTTGACGCTGGCTTTTAAGGTCGCCAACGCCAGCCTGAAAAAACTTGAATTTTCGGGAAAGACCGAGATCCCTCCCGACTGGAAATTGATCATGCCCGATTCGGCTTTTGTGCTCCTACCCGGCGAAGAAACGGCCCGTCTGATCGGACTCTTTGTGCCCCTTAAAATCCGTTCGGGCGAATACGAAATTGTTTATATCGTTCAGACAAAAAATGATGCCTCGTTCCTGTCGCGTTCCTCGGTCAAGGTTAAGGTCCTCTCTGAGGTCGCCCTTTTTCTCCGGCCTCTCGAACAGCCCGAAATGGTCATAGCCGGAGAGACATATCAATCCCGATTTCTCCTTGTCAATCAGGGCAACGACATCTGCCATGCCCGGCTCGATATTCAAAGCGAAAATGCCTATGATTACCAGGCCGATGTCATGGAAGCCAGGCTAAGCCCGGGGGAATCCCGGCAAGTGACCGTCATCGTCAAAACAGATGCCGAGATTCGAATGAAGAGCAGGCACCGTCTTTTGGTCAAGGCCGTCACCGGAAATCTTTCCAGTCCGTCAGTCATGGCTGAGGCGTCGACTAGCGTCGAGCTGATTCCGCGTGTCAGCGGCATCGACGACTATTACCACAGGCTTCCCTTGGAATTTTCGGCCATCGGCCTTCTCGCTCCGCAGAGCCACGATTCTTCCGGACAGTTCCGCTTTTCCGGGTCGGGGTCGCTGGATGAGCGGGAAACTAAAAAGATCGAATTCTTTTTTCGCGGGCCCGGAAGGAAGGAATTGCTGAATTTCGGGCTTCAACAGGAGGAATACTGGCTTCATATCGGGCTGCCTGCGGCCGGTTTTATCGTGGGCGATGGCGTTTATTCGCTAACCAGATTGACCGAATTCGGTCACTACGGCCGAGGCGCGGGGAGCGAATTCCATTTGAGAAATTTTTCGCTCAAGGCCTATTATTTTGGAAACATCCCTTATTTTGGGGATGATAAACGCAGGCAGAAAGGGATTCAGCTTGCGGTTGCGATCAGCGACCGACTGGCATTTTCGATCAATTACATGGGAAATAAAGTCGAGGATCTTCCGGAAGATCAAATGGCCAGCCTCAAGGCACAATATATGTCCAAGATGCTTACCTTGAATGCGGAATGGGCCGCCGGGAAAAAGTACAGTCAAAATTCGGCGAAGCCTGATCAGGCTCTGTGGATTGAGGCCATGGGCGGGTCCCGGATCATCAGCTATCAGCTCAATGTGATCCGGGCCGGGGCCGATTTTCCCGGATACTATCACAATCTATCTCTCCGTTCGGCCCAAGCTTCTTTCTCCCCATTTCGAATATTCGGAGTGAGCGGCTCGATTCTTGATCAAAAGATCAATTCTCATTCGGATCTCTTCGTATCGTCCGTCTCGGAATTGTCCTCCCAGGTCGGGCTCTTTATTGAGCCTCTAAAAAATTCTCGCTTGACCCTGGACTATCGCGCCCTAGATCGCCAAGACTTGTCGGCCGCGTCGTCCTTTCACTACAGCGATAAAACCCTGCGAATCGGCGGCTTTTCTTATTTCGGGCCGTTGAATATCCAGGCGTCTTTGGATTTCGGCCGAACGACGAATTATTTGAGCGGACAGAAGTCCGGCCTCAGGGAATACATGGCCTCTGTTTCGTACGCGCCTTTCCAGGGGCTTTCCTTGAGCGGAAACGTCCAATATCGTGACCAGGACATGAATTTTACCGGAGAAAAACTTCAGGCGCTCGACGTTCACGGCAGCGCTGCGCTCCATCTGGGGAGAACATCCTTAGAGGCGTCTTATCGAACGTCGTTCCGCAAAGAATTCACGACGCAAATTTTTGAAGAACAATCGCCGGACGATCCGTTTCTTCTCGCCCACCGTCTGAACATGCTCGAGGTGAGCCTATCCCACCGATTTAAAAACGGTCATTCGGTGGCTCTTCGGCTCCGGGGGAGTTCTCCTTTGGACGGGCTCGGCGGGACGAAAAACGCGATCAATCAGTTCATAGGATTTCTGGAATATTCCATTCCGGTCAATTTTCCCATCAGCCGGAAAGCGGATATCGGAAAAATCCGCGGCCGGGTTTATGACGCTGAGAACCCAATCCGGGGACTGCCCGGGGTTTTCGTGAAAGCGAATGATCTTGTCACCGTGACCAATAAAGACGGAGAATTTGTCTTCCATTCCGTCAAACCCGATCAATACTATATAAGCGTTGATAAAAAAACTATCGGGGCCAGCCAGGTGACGGTCCAACACATTCCGTTTCTTCTTGACGTCAAAAGCAGCAAAGACACAGAAGTCACCATTGGGATTGTCCGGAGCAGTTCGCTCGGCGGCCGCGTCGTGGTCTATGACTGGCAAGATGACGATGTCAGACAAGACTTGGCGGTCGGAGGCTCTCAAAATACGGCGTCGAAAAAAATGAAAGAAAGCGGCGGCCTGGCCAACACGCTGGTCGAGCTTAAGAACGAGGAGGAAAGCCTCCTCGAGACGACGGACGACGAAGGCCGTTTTCTTTTTGAGGAGATCAAGCCGGGCCGATGGACGCTCAGAGTCTATGATATCAGCTTGCCGGAATTCCACTATCTTGAAAAAGAGTCGTATGAATTTACCCTGGACCCCGGGACAAGCCAAAGCCAAGTCGCGCTTATCAAAATCCTGCCCCAGCGCCGCCGAATTCAATTATTAGAGCAAGGTGAAATCGGCCTCGGCAAAGACGGGCGGCAAAGGGCCGTCCAAAACACGCTGCCGGTTCCTCCGGTCCAATCGCCGGTCCTTCCGGTCCTGCCCGCGGCTTCTCTTGCCGACTGGACTCTTCAGGTTGGGTCTTTTATTTCCGAAGAAAATGCTCAGGCTCTTCAAAAGAAGCTGCTGCCTGTTTATAAAGACGTGCAGGTCTCCAAGCACGAAACCAAGAATCAAACATTTTATTTTGTTTTGATCACGGCCGCCGATGGGAAGTCAGCCGCGGAGATTTTGGACAGACTTCGTAATGAGGGCTATCCCGCGATCCTCATCAAAAAAATTTCTGCGGGGAAATAGGTCTGGAAGGGGCTTAGGAGATGTCGGTCAAGGTGAATACGGCAACGGCGGTCCTTGTTTCCCCGGCTTCGAGCTTGGTGGCGTCTTGGACGGTCAACCTGTATACGAGGCGGGCGCCCGCGTCTTCTCCCGTTCCCGTGGCGCAGCTTCGGATGCCGGAAATGAGAATTCGGGATTCGCCGGACAGGGTTATTTCTCCAGCGCTCAATCCTTCATTGGAGCCGCCCGACAACATGGCCTGCAGGAACAGCGAACATCCGGACGGCGCCGCGTCTGAAGATCCCCAATGCACGGTGATCGACCGCGACTGGCCTTTGGCCACGACGGACGAATATCGGAGGAACGTCGAGTTTTCAACGGCGTCGCGAAATAATAAGTCCTGCTTTCCGCTGATATCGACGATTAAAGGTCCCGGATTTCTGGAAATGTCGATGACCCCAAAAGCGGAAATTTGCAGGCGAAGCGTCTGGTAGGCGCGGTCGGAGGGCAGCGCGGGACGGCCCGCACAGAGAAAGACCAAAATGCAAATAACGACTGCCCCACTCCTTTTCTTCAATTCTCTATCCAAATCCAACGCTTCAAATAAATTTTAATGAAAATAAAAGGCCGTTGTCAAGCGGACGGGAAGGACGGGAAGCAGACTGGGAGCATGATGAAGAAGAGCTACTCCTTGAGGGTGAGAATTTCATGAAGAAATTAATTCCCCGGTTCATCGGTGAAGGCGATTGTCGCCGGAAAAGGAGCCTGTCATTCTATGCTCTTAAAAATCAAATGTTTGACATACGGATTCTTAAGCCGAGACTCGCCCTGGTGCTGGGCGCGATGGTCCTATTAATTTCGTGTTCTCGATTGAAATATGCGCCTGGAGAAGGCAACGTTCAGAACGGTATAGCCTCCTGGTACGGCGCGGATTTTCACGGCCGGCCCACATCCAACAGAGAGATTTATAATATGTATGATATGACGGCTGCTCATAGGACTTTGCCGTTCGGCACACGGGTCATGGTCACAAATCTGAACAACGGCCGGGCCGCGGTAGTCCGGATCAATGACCGAGGGCCTTTTGTGAATGAGCGGATTATCGACCTTTCCTATTCCGCCGCCCGCCTCTTAGACATGGTCGAGAGCGGTATTGCGCCGGTCAGAGTTGAGGTCTTAGCCGGCCTATCCCCTCCCCTCCGACCTTCAAAATTCTTCGTCCAAGTCGGCTCGTTTATTTATTCGGAAAACGCTCGCGAATTGGAAAATCTGTTGCGAAAAAAATTTAAAAACGTTTACGTCTCCAAGTATGAAACGTCCAGTCAGACCTATTACCGGGTGCGCGTCCTGGCGAGAGATCGGGAGGCCTCCCAAAAAATCGCCCAGAAACTCTGCCAAGACGGTTATGAAGTTCTCATCCTGGAAGAAAATTAGCCGAGCCCTCGACCGTCACTTCTTCTTTTTATATAAGTAGGCGCACTCCTTGATTTCGTTTTTTTGTCCGTCGTGGACCGCATATTTGCTGTCCTGCCACATCGAGGCCGCGCCGAAAACGCTCTTCTTGTTGAGGGCGTAGAAACTGAGGCCGAAAGACGGGAGCCCGTCGGTATCAAATAGGCGGGGGATGAGTTTTGTTTTTTGGACGATTTTTTCCAGGGCTTTCAAGCAGGCTTGTTCGGGCGGCATCCCCTGCCCCATGAAATTGACAACCTGGAAGCTGCCGCAATTCATAATATTGGCTTCGCCGAGCCCGGTCGATCCTACGGCGCCGATGTCGTTGTCGATATAGAGCCCGGCCCCGATGATGGGCGAATCTCCAACCCGGCCGGGAATCTTCCAGGAAAGCCCGCTCGTCGTCGTGACGCCGGCCAGATTCGCTTTGGCGTCGATGGCGATGCAGTTGATAGTGCCGTAGGTATAGACATAGGCTTGGAGTTCGCCCGGAAGTTTGTCGGATTTTGGGGGAAGCCAATTGTCTTTATCTGATAGATTTTCTTTCCAACGAAGCCAAATCTCCCGGGCCTTGTCGGTCAGAAGGTTCTCTTTTTTGAAGCCGTGGGCGAGTGCAAATTTAAGGGCCCCTTTTCCGACGAGAAGGCAATGGGTGGTCCGTTCCATGACGAGCTTGGCCACTTGAGACGGATTCTTGATGTCCTTGAGCGCTCCGACGGCGCCGGACGAATGCGTCGGCCCATACATAACCGAAGCATCAAGCTCAACTTCGCCTTCCTCATTGGGCAGGCCGCCGTAGCCGACCGAAGTTTCTTCGGGATCGTTTTCGACGATGCTGACGCCGGCAATGACCGCGTCCAACGGATTGCCGCCTTTCATCATCAGCTCCATGGCTTTTTCCGTGGCGCGAATCCCGTTGCCGGATGAGACGACGCGCATGACGCCCGCCGTTTGGGAAAGAGCTGGGTGCCGTGCCGGGACGTCTCTGGCAAGAAGACCGCCGCCCTTTGCTATGAATGAAGCGGCGCCGACCGTCATGCCGGTTTTCAGAAAATCTCTTCGAGAAAATTTAGGGCTCATTACTTGCTCCTTTGAATTAGGTGCGTTTTTTGAATTTCTCCAGAAGCTCGGTGTAACGGTTCGAAAGGTCGCAGTCCTTGCCATCGATGTAGACTTTCTTGATGTTCGTTCGCGTTTCCAGAATATCGCCGTCGGCGAGGATGATATTCGCTGACTTCCCTTTTTCGAGACTGCCCATCAGTTTGTCCACGCCGAAAATCTCGGCCGGATAGATCGTGACGGCCTTGAGGGCTTCCTTTTCATCCAAGCCGAAAGCCGCAGCTTTGGCCGCGTGATAGGGAAGGTCCTTGGCCAGGCTGGCACTGGCTGACGAAAAGGCAATCTTGACTCCGGCTTTATTGAGGATGCCGGCGTTTCTATAGAGCGAATCATATCCGTCTTCCCAGACGGGAGGCAAGTCATAGAGCGAGCCGAGAACGACCGGGATGTCGGCTTTTTTGAGGTCATCCGCCACTTTCCAGCCTTGTTCGACGCCGAAGAAGATGGCTTTCAGGCTCTCCTCTTTAACGAGTTGGATAGCCGACCTGATGTCTTTTTCCGAATGGACGGAAATCATGACCGGAAGATCGCCCTTGAGGATGGGAAAGAGGAATTCCGAGGTCTCGTCGAAACCCGGAATGGGAAGCGCCGGATTCTTCGCGGCGAACTCTTTTCTCTTTTGATAGGAGCGGGCTTTGTGGAACAAGTCTTTTAATTCGGCGATCAATTTGGCCGGATCGGAAGGAGCCGCTTGTCCCCTGCCCATGCCTCCAAATCCGCCGCGGCCGCCGCGAATCGCCGGAAATTCTATCTGCATGGCGGCCGAGCGCTTGATGACCATCTCGCGGTTTGTCCAGCCGTCGAGCTTGATCAGTGTGCTTTGTCCGGCGACGAGACCGCCCGTCGGGGCGACGAGTGCCGCCGTGATGCCGTTCGAGCGCGAGATCGGGATATGTATGGAGTCGTAGCGCAAGGCCTCGATCGCCCGGACCTGAGGATTGATTCGTCCTGTTTCCCGGTTGTCGACGGTCGCTTGCACTCCGCTGATTTCCTGAAGACCCAGGAAGCAGAAGCTGTCGATCATACCGGGATAAGCGCACAGGCCCTTGGCCTCGAAGACCTGGGCATCGGCCGGAACGTCAATTTCCTTTCCGATCGCCTCGATCTTGCCGTCCCTGATGAGGATCGTACCGTTATCGATCTCGTCCCCGACGACCGGAATGATCTTGGCGCTCTTGATGGCGAGGACTTTGTAGGGCTTTGTCTGGCCGAAGAAAAACCCCGCGGCAAGCATCGCGCCGAAAGCAAAAATGAAAATTCGTTTTGTCATGGCCGGTCTCCGTTTGTCTTGGGAGCTTGAGCTTTTTTGTCGGCCTCGTCCCGGTCTTTGAGATACTGGGCGCGGTCGAAATAAACATCGCCGTCAATAATGGTCATGTCGCAGCGGGTGTAGGCGCTCAGCGGATGCTTGTTGAAGATGGCGATGTCGGCCTGTTTACCGACTTCAAGGCTGCCGACGATCTTGTCCACTCCGAGCTGGATGGCCGGATTGATCGTGATCAAGCTCAAGGCCTCATTCTCGTCGAGGCCGCCGTATTTCATGGTTTTGCTCGCATCGTTGAACAGGCGCCGGATGCGCTCGCCGCTGTCCGAGTTGATCGAGACGAGTACCCCTTTCTTAGCACAATAGCCGGCCATGTAGGCGATGCCTTCCGCGGCTTCCATTTTATAGGCCCAGCTGTCGGCAAAGACCGAAATTCCGATCTTGGCCGCGACCAGCTCATCGGCAATCTTGTAGGCTTCCCAGGCGTGCTCAAAACAAGCGATCTTGAAGCCGAATTCCTTGGCCAGGTTCATGAACTCGAGCGCTTCCGTGGCCTGGTAATCGTGACAGCGGGCAACCATTTTGCCTCGCAACAAGTCTGACAGGACCTCCATGCGGAGATCCTTGCGGGGCGGAAGAAGGCTCTTAGGCGGGGTCTTGGAGGCTTTTAATTTGTTGTAGCGGTCCCATTCCTCCATGTAGGTTTTCGCTTTGAACATTTCGCGGCGGATGATGGCGTTGACGCCCATCCGCGTTTGCGGATAGCGGGGCGGCGGACCGCCGAAGGATATCGTTCGGTTGGACTGTTTGACATTTTCGCCCAGGGCGAATTTCAGCGTTCGCAGAGCCTCAGGAACGATGAGCTCTTCGGAGGGCTTGCCCCATTTTAGCTTAAGGACGACGTTCGGGCCGCCGATGGGATTGGCGCTGCCGTGCATAGTATGGACCATGGTCACGCCGCCGCTGAGCGCGGTCAGGATGGCCGTATCGTCGGCGTTCACGACTTCCCCGACATCGGCTTCGGGCGTGATGGCCTCCGGTCCTTCGTTGGTCCCGGCCAGCGCGATGTGGGTATGGGAATCGATGATCCCGGGAATGACGAACTTGCCGGAAGCGTCGATCACCTTAGCGCCCGGAGGGACCGCAATATTCTCGCCGATTCTCTTGATGATCCCGTCGACGACCAGGATGTCCCCTTTGGCGATCACGCCCTTGGTCACGGTCAGGATTGTTCCGTTCTTAATAACTAGGCTGCCGCCCGCTGAAAGGATCGGGAGCGCTGCCAAGACGAAGCTGGCGCCGCAAACTAGAATATGTTTTAAGAATTTTTTCATCGGCTGTCCTCCTCAGAATTTAACCAGCAGGCCGTCGACGAAGACCTTGTCCACCACGGTTTTTTCGTCGAAGATCTCGCCCTTGGTGAGAATCACGTTGGCGATTTTCCCGGGCTCGAGACTGCCAAGCTGGGAAGCGACACCCAAATAGATTGCCGGCTGAATCGTCAAAGCTCTTAAAGTTTCGTCCTTCGGAAGTCCGGCTTTGATCGCGGCCTGGATATTTTTGAGCGCCGTGCTCGCGTCCGGTAAACCCAAGGTCGTCAGGGCAAATTTGATGCCTTCTTTGGCCAGGTTCGCAGCGTTGGCCGGATAGATTTCGGCCTCGGCTTTTTTCTTTAATTCTTCGCCCTGGCTGACATACTTGCTTCCCGCCGGGGGGGTGAAATCCAACGTCACCAGAAGCGGGATTGGCGTTTTTTTTAGGACCGCCGCGTCTCTCCAGGCTTCATTGGCATGGGAGAGCAGCGCGTTGAGCTTGAATTCGTCGATGATCTTCAAAGCGCGCTTGATATCTTCCATGTTGTTGCATTGGAAGACGACCGGCTTATTGTCCTTGAGATACGGCCCCAGCGCTTCGAGGAAAGGATTGAACTCAGGCCGTTTCATGCTCTTCGGATTTTTCGCGTAAAGGGCCCGGGCGTTGGTGTAGTAATCGGCGTCCATGAAGGACTGTCGGATATAGGCGATCGTTCCCATGAGGCTGGATGGATACGTGCCCCGCCCCGTCGTAAGATTGATGTGGAGCGCCGCGGGGTTTTTCAAGACCATGGGCTCGGGCTTCTCGCCGTTGAGGTTCACAATGACGCTCTGGCCTTGGAAGATGCCTTTGCTCGGAGCGATGAGGACGGTCGTGAACCCGATCTTGAGGTAGCTGTCGAGCGGCGCTTTCTTTGGCTTGAGGAGTCTGAATGCCAGGAGCTCGGCGAATTCGACCGGCTGCGGCTGCGCCACGCCCATCATAAAATCAGGCTGGCTGGGCGCAGGCTCCGTCGTCTTGGGTTCATCCAGAAATAAATTCGTGTGGGCTGAAACGAGGCCGGGATAAGCGACGAGGCCTTCGGCCTCGATGATTTCAGCGTCATCGGGAACGGCGACCTTCCCCATCGGCCCCAAAGACTCGATCAGGCCATCGCGGATGATGACAATCCCCTTCTCGATCACGGGACCCGAAACGGGGACGATTTTTGCGTTGCGGATGGCGTAGGTCGGGCCGACGTCGGCCGACGCGCTCCAGAAAAATACGACGAGACCAAAAATCCCCATGATAATACAAAGACGTTGGCAGACTCGCATGCGCCTCCTTTCAAAGAAATGATTTATGAAAATAAAAAATTCTTTTTGAGCGGTTGGAAGGCACGACCTCGACACATCGGACCGGTTATTCCGCTTTGAGGCGGAGTAAGAAATTTATATTATACAATCCGTCGAGGAAGTCAAAGGAAAATAAGAAAAGCCCCGGCCGCCAGCATCTTTGCCTGCGCGAGAGAGTCTTCTCCCTATCCTTTTACATCGAGATGCTGATCGAGGTCCCGCCGGCCGTCCCAAAGCGCGGGTTGACGACTTTGCTGTGGATCGAGCCGAACGTGTAGCTCAGGCCGATGGAAAAGTAATAGTTATAGGTCGTTTCAAGCTGCCGCCTCTGTAAGAGGACTTCTTCCAAGGTCGCTCCGGCCTTCTCCAGGGCCAACTGGTCGTGGATCCTCGATCCTCCGCCCGAGATATTGAAATTCAATCCCTTGAAAATCCGGAGCGAAAGCTCGGCGTTGAGAGTCAGACGGCTCTTGCTGAAGTCATGAAAATAATGGGAGCCTTGAAGCGATGTGCTGATCGTTCCCCATGACTGCTTCAGCTCCAGGGTTACGGCCAGAGACTCGCTCCATAGATTTTCCTTCATTTTTTCATAAATCGTCAGCGCGTTATATCGAATGTCCGTGAAACCCAGTCTGTAAAGAAAGCGCAACTGCTTCTTTGTGGATTCCGAATAGGGAAATAGGTCATATTCGATCGCCGGCGCCGGGCTAATGCTCAGCTTGGTGTTGTTGAACGTGGATGTCGAGACTCCCAGAAACGCCCCGACGGACCAGTGATCGGAAATGCTCCGGACGACGAGAGCATTGAAATCCCGGCTGTTCACGGAGCTTTCGTAGGCGTAGTCTTCGACCGAATAAGTATTTTTCATGTAGGATACTCCCAGCGAAAGCCGAATCTTCCATTGGGGCGTGATGCGGCTCGCGGAGAAACTGCCATACACTTCCTGCATCTTGTAGGATTTTTCTCCGTTGAGGAACGTATCGGCGTTAAGGCTGAACACCCAGAAATTCCATTTGTCGATGACGGCTGTCGGCTTGACCTGGTCCATGAAGGCGATATTGATCCGGCTCGAGATCGGCGTTTTGGAAACGTAACGCATCAGGCCGAGTTTCAAGATTCTGGCCAACTCTTGTTTGTTTTCTTCAGGCTTTTTAGACATATCGGCCGTGTATTTTAGGACATCGTTGATCCCGGCAAATTCTTTCTGGCCTGTGAATGACAATGTAAATTCTTCGCCGCTGTCCGTCTTATGGGTCGTCAGCTCGACGAGGACCTGAGCTTCGGCCTCGACCTGGACGTGATGGACGTAGGCGATCTCTTTTTGAAAATAGGCGGCATCCGGGCTTGATTTCATAAAGACCTTCAGAGCGGTTTTTTTAAAATCTTCGTTCGCGCTTTGATCCGAGGTTTGGGCTCTAGCTGCCGGAAGGAAGGCTGTGAATAAAAAGCCAAAAACCGCAAGAAAAATGAACACGGTTTTAAATTTCATGATAGCCTCTTTAGGTTTTCCCTGAGTTTTCGTTTGTGAACTCATGACGCTCGCTTCTCCTGTTCTCCGGAACGCTATATGGATTTTCACGGATGTCGTTTGCCCAGCGGCTGCCCTTAGTTAATAATTATCGACACGCCGCCGCTTCCCGTCGAGCCGAATCGCGGATTCACGACGTTGGTGAAGATTGAGCCGAACGTATAACTCAGGCCGAATGAAAGAAAATAGCTGTAGGTGGTCTCAAGCTGCCGTCGCTGGAGAATGATCTCCTCCAGAGAGGCTTCGCCTTTGACGAGAGAGAGCTGGTCGCGGATCCTTGAACCGCTGCCTATGACAAAGGCATTCAGCCCTTTAAAAAGATTGAGCTGAACGACGCAGAATATATAAAGCTTGTTTTTTTTGAAGTCATGAAAATAATGGGATCCGGAAAGCGAGGCCGAGATCGTTCCCCACTTCTCCTTTACATCCAAAGTCAGCGACAGGGATTCTTTCCATAGATTCTCTTTTGTCTTGAGATATATCGTTTCTTCCCGATAGCGGACCATGTTAAATCCCATCTTATACAGGATGCGAAGCTGTCTCCGCGTGGACTGAGAATAGGGAAAAAAGTTGTATTCGATGGCCGGCGCGGGACTGAGATTAAATCGGATATTTTCGTAGGTCGACGAAGACATATTCAAGTATCCGCCGACCGACCAGTGTTCGTCGATGCTTTTGACGACAAGGCCGTCGAAATAATAGCTTTCCTGATCGCTTTCAATAGATTCATCGGCGTAGTTATAGAGATTATTGTTGTAGTTGGCCGATAGGCCCAGCCGGATTTTCATATCCGGGGTGTCCCGGTTAGCCGAGACATTCGCGCCGATCGATGAGTACTTGTAGGATTTCTCGCCGTTGAAATAACCGTTCAAGCTGAAGTTGAAAACCCAGGATTTCCAACTGTCGACGACGGCTTGAGGCTTGCTCTCAGCGGCGTAGGATACGGCGATCCGGCTTGAAATCGGCTTCCGGGCCACATAAGTCATCAAGCCCATTTTGATGGTCTTCACCAGTCCCTTCCGAATCTCGTCATCGGTATCCGTTTGATTGGAAAAATATTTAAGCGTATCATCCAGGCCGCTGAATTCATTCTGTCCGGAAAATGACAGCGTATATTCCCTTCCGCCGCTCCCCGTGCTCTGGGTCGTGATCAGGATATGGACCTGCGCTTCTTTTCGGTCTCGGACATAGTTCACAAAGGTGATCTCGGTCTTGATATATTCGATATCGCACAGGCCGCAGTCGATGTAGATCTTGGGCGCGGTCTTTTTTATGATTTCAATGTCCGCGGCCTTGTCAGTTTGGGAAAAGGCGAAAGAGACAAGGGTTAGAGGAACAATAAGTAACGCTAAGACGGCAAGCTTAACGTTTTTTTTCATCGATGACTCCTTCGGCATACGTAAAATATTTTCAGGATTGTAAAGAAAGTTCGCAGGCCAAGGGCCGGTGTTCCCCTCGGTCAAACGGCTCCGAGCTGGACAATGAATATTATTTTCACTGTGCTCGGTTGTCAACAGCAAGTTTTATGCCCGGAATCGCCTAAAGGATCACTTTCTTTCCCAAAATTGAATTTAGGAGATTTGTTAAATTTAACGGCAATTCAGGATTTCTTTTAACATATTTGTCCAGCGGCCTCAAATCATGTATCATACCCATTTCTTGAAGGATCAGAAATATAACATATAAAACGGGCGTCCAAGTTCTTCAGGCCACGGTCGGCATTAAAGCCAACAAGCGCAGCCTGCTGCCCCGCTATCCGCTTAAAATCGAAGTCCCGTCGCTGCTCACGGATTTCTATGAGTTGGCCGAGATTCCCTATTCGACAAAACTTGACGCCGCGATCGTTCTTGAGGACCGGCCCGACGGGGAGTTATTCTCTTCGCGCTCTCGGAATGAATTCGCCTTCCACGGTCCCTTGCTTAAACTTGAACGGTCGGCTTCCGATATCCGCTTCAGCTTGTGGGGAAACCAGGGATTTCTTTATAGGCTCGTCCTTTATCTGCTTGAGGAGAAGCACAAGATCTTCAATTTTCACGCCTGCGGCCTCTATGACGAAGCGAAGCACGTTTTATATGTCATCGCCGGCGGCGCCGGAAGCGGCAAGACAGTCTATCTGCTCAGCGGCCTGGCGCGCGGATTGAAGCTTTTTTCGACCGAGACCGTCCATTTTCGGGCAGAAGGGAGAAAAATCGCTTGGTTTAAGGGCTCGCTCGTCGATAACGTGCGGCTGGGCGCGCTCATCCATGATTTTCCTCGATTCCTTCCCGTTGCGATTTCGGGCAGGGCCGAGCGCGATGTTTGGCAAAAAAAGATCGCGCTGGACTTATCGGCGCACCAGTATCGTCCGGACATCATTTTTTCGCCAAGAGTCATCCTTCTTTTCCCGCACATCGAAGAAGGCCGCCAGGGCTTTATCCTCCATAAGATGACCGACGAAAGAAAAGCGGCCAAAACTATCTTCGACAATCTAGCCCAAAAAATCGCGGAGACCGTCGTTCTCTATGATCGATGTCCGCTGACCGGATTCGATACGCCGGCGCTTGCCGCCGGCCGCTTGAAAGCGTCGATGAAGTTCGTGGGCCATTCCTCTGTCTCGGTGATCGCCTCCGTGCTTTCCAATCCCAAAGAATGCTGGGGAGACTTGTTGAGATAGAATGAAAAAACGAGTCTTAAGGAGCAGCGAATGAACAAAAAAGCCTGGGAAGGGATTATTCGCATGCCAGTCGAAGGCCGGAGCCGGAAACCCCGGACTTCGGGCCTGACCATGGTCATTGATAAGGGGATCGGCCTTCATCAAATGGACGATCTCCTGAAAAACGCCGCGGATTATATGGATGTCATCAAGCTGACCTTCGGGACATCTGCTTTTTACGATAAGAAGCTTCTGCGGAAAAAAAACGAAGAAATCACGCACGTCGGGATCGACATAATGCCCGGCGGCACGTTTCTCGAAGTTGCCTTCTGGCAGGGAGTTGTGGATAAATATCTCGACCGGGCGAAAGAATTGGGATTTTCCGCGATCGAAGTCTCTGACGGGACGATTGATATCGATCCGGCCATGCGGAAAGATGTAATAAAAAAATCGGTGGATAAGGGATTCAAAGTCATTACCGAAGTCGGAAAAAAGGACCCCAAGGACGTCCTTCCCATGGCACTTGTTCATCGGCTCATCGCCGAGGATATCTCAAGCGGCGCCTTTAAGGTTATTATCGAAGCGCGCGAAGCGGGAAAGGGCGTCGGCATCTTCGACAAGGATGGACGGACACGGAAGGACGAAATGGAAAACATCATTGCCGGCGTGGCCGACCCTAACTCATTGATCTGGGAAGCTCCTTTAAAAAATCAGCAGCAGGACCTCATCCTCCGCTTCGGGCTGAATGTTAACCTGGGAAATATTCCGCCCGAGGAAATCCTGGCTTTGGAAGCCCTGCGGCAAGGCGTGCGGGGTGATACGCTGAAAAAGGCCTACCTAGAAAGCAAGCGTTGAAAATGATATATCTAGGATGAGCCATTAGAGTGAGTTTCTTCACCGCCTTGCGTGAATTAGAGGAAGCAGCGAGAAAGGAGAAAGTCATGAGGAATATGGTGAACTTGAAATTCGATGAGATCCCCGGCCAATGGTACAATATTCTACCTGATTTGCCCGAACCGCTGGCCCCGCCCATGGATCCGAAAGAGGGTCCGTCAAGAATTGGCAATTTGCCCAATCTCTTGATTGGCGAATGCCTCAAACAGGAATTCTCCAATGAAAGATGGATCGACATTCCCGGCGGAATCATGGATTTATTTTCTAAAGCCGGCAGGCCGAGGCCGCTTTTCCGGGCAACGAACCTTGAGAAAAAGCTTGGGACACCGGCGAGAATGTACTACAAGAGCGAGTTTTTCAGTCCGACCGGAAGTCACAAGGTCAATACCGCCCTGGCCCAGTGTTGGTACGCGAAGCAACAGGGTTTTGAAACAGTCACAACAGAAACGGGCGCCGGTCAGTGGGGCACCGCACTCGCCTATGCTGCCGCCGTCACAGGCCTGAAATGTATCGTCTTCTGGGTGCGCAGCGTCTACAACTGGAAAAAGGACCGACTGCAATTCATGAAGCTTCTCGGCGCTGATGTTTTTGCCTCGCCCAGCCCAATGACGGCATTCGGCAGATCCCTATATGAAAAAAATCATGAACACGTGGGTTCGCTCGGCATCGCCATTTCTGAGGGTTTGGAAGCGACTAAGTTATACCCGAAGGCCATCTACTCGCTCGGCTCGGTTCTCAATCATGTTTTAATGCATCAAACCATTATCGGCTTGGAAAGCCAAAAGCAGTTTGAAATCTTTGGTGATTATCCTGATCTCGTGATCTCCTGTATCGGGGGCGGTTCCAATTTTGGCGGCTTTGCTTTGCCATTCGTTGGCGATGTATTAAAGAAAGGCAAGAAGATAAAGTTTATCGCCGCTCAGAGCCAGGCCGCTCCGAACTTGCAGGGCAAATATGATTATGATTTTGCCGATTACGCCGAAATGACTCCGATGCTCAAGATGTATACTCTCGGCCACAAAATTGATATGAAACCGATCAAAGGCGATGGACTAAGGTATCATGGTTGTTCCCCGATCATAAGCTATCTTCGGCACAAAGGCTATATCGATACGGTTGCTTATCCGGCCGATGAAAAACAAGTCTTTGAGAACGCAAACCTGTTTATGAAAACAGAAGGCTGGCTACCGGCGCCCGAGTCGGCTTATTCGATCTGCTGCGCAATCGATGAGGCCTTAAAATGCCGGGAGTCTGGCGAAAAAAAGGTCATCGCCTTCAATGTCAGCGGTCATGGATTTCTTGATATTCCCGGCTATCAATCCATACTGGGATTAAAATAGCTTATTGACCACGGATATGAGGCTAACTAGACAAATGGGTTGTGGACAAACGTCATGAATATCTAAGACGATCCTTACCCTCCCCGGTGGGCATTGGCTTATTGGCCATAATGACGAACCATAACCTGGCCTTAATCGGGCTTGACGTTCGATTCTCGGCTGCAGATGGAAGGGGGGTTTTCCCCTCCAAGTTGATTATTCCAGCTCTTCAAGAAGCTGGATCTCGATCCGGTGGTCCTCTTCCGGAAGGGCGAATTTTACAGAATTGCCTATAAGAATTTTCTTCGGCTGACTGTCGATGAGGAGTTGATACTTGCCCTTGTAACATCAGTTTAGTTCACTTTTAAAATTTAGCTAGCGCTAACTTGGGAGAAACCCTTGAAGAGACTCTGTGTCTTAGAGCTGATCGGAGACTGGGAACGCTCCTGCAATGATCGGCGCCCTGCGCTTGCCTTAGCAGCCTAGTTTAATAACATGAAAAGAAATGCTCGCCTCCGCTCACTCCGCCTTGACAGGCCATTTTTTACAGTTTATCATTTCTCGCAATGGAGAAGAAAAGAACGCGCCTGTCCCCGCTAGCTTCTGTCCTTTTCATCTCTATTGTTCTTCATCTAACAGCCCGTCCGCTTTTCCAATGTTCTGATGTTTTCAGCGGAGATGTCCATTATCAATGTCCCAAATCCAGCCGGATTTTTATAATAAATCCGACAGAAAAAATTTTTCGTTTGAACGTCCCATCAATGTTGCCTGCGGCATGTTGACCCTTAATCTCATCCAGACTGCGGCGTTCGCCGGACTCTTCCTTTTCGTCGGCTACGCTCTCTGCCGATGGATCCGGCCTCTTTCTCGATACAACATTCCAGCCCCGGTCGTCGGGGGCCTGATTGTCGCCCTGGCCGTCCTGGTGGGGCGCCAATTTGGCTTCTCGCTCTTCCAATTCGACACAGCGTTGCGCGAACCTTTCATGATCGTCTTTTTCACAATCATCGGCTTCGGTGCCAGCCTCTCGCTTCTCAAAGTGGGGGGACCTCAGGTCCTTCTCTTTTTCATCATCTCGACGGTGGTCGCCGTTTTCCAGAACATTCTCGGAGCGCTGATCGCACCCCTCTTTGGCCTCAAGCCTCTGTTCGGTGTTCTCAGCGGCTCCGTGACATTGACAGGAGGGCCGGCCACGGGATTGGCCTTTGCCCCGCTCTTCGAACAGGCAGGCGTGCACGGCGCGGCAACGATCGCTCTGGCCGCCGCAATGTTCGGCATCGTCAGCGGCGGACTGATCGGAGGACCCATCGCAACGTTTCTTGTGGATCGCCATAGGCTGCGCAAGCCGCGCGGCCATCCCGGGAGTGCACCCTCGCTAAGCGCCGGAGAGATCGTCGAAGATAAGGTTTCCGAGCCAAAAGCCGCGGCTCCCGAAGGCGAGGACCGAGAATCTTACATTCTCCTCAAGAACCTCGTCGCTCTTTTCGTGGCCATGGGTCTGGGATCCTGGCTCAGTCGATGGTTTGCTGGACTGGGGATCACCTTGCCGGCGTATATCGGAGCGATGTTTGCTGCGGCCATCCTCCGCAATCTGGATGACCTCACTCACTGGATCGGTCTGTCCCAGCGGACTCTGGACGATCTTGGCCATGTGTCTTTGTCCCTTTTCCTCGTCCTAGCCCTCATGACTCTTAAACTCTGGGAGTTAGCCGGACTGGCCTTCCCTCTCTTCGTGATTCTGCTCGGGCAGATCCTGATGATCACCGTCCTCTGTATCGGACCGGTCTTCAGACTCATGGGCGGCGATTACGAAGCGGCAGTCACGAGCGGCGGTTTCTGCGGTTTCATGCTGGGTACGACAGCCAATTCCATGGCCATAATGAAGGTGATAGTCGATAAATACGGGCGGGCACCTCGGGCCTTCCTGGTCGTTCCTATTGTGGGGGCGTTTTTTATCGATTTTACCAACGCCCTGCTCATCACGGTCTGCCTGAACCTCTTCCGGTGAGAGGAGAAGCGGAGGATGTCTGCTCACCATTCGAAAAAGTTGAAGGGGTTCGGTCGTCCCGGTAAAATGGACGTATGGCTTCGGCTGGAAGGGGATTTTCCCCTCCAAGTTGATTATTCCAGCTCTTCAAGAAGCTGGATCTCGATCCGGTGGTCCCCTTCCGGGAGGTCGAATTTTACAGAATTGCCCGAAAAAATTTTTTTCGGCTGATTGTCGATGAGGAGTTGATACTTGCCCTTTTTTAAAAATCGAATTTTGACCGTCCGCTGCTCAATCGCTTTCATATCGAACGAGATTTCGTTTTCCGAATAGAGAAAATGGCGCACCACGGCGCCGCCGTCCGCTCTGAAAATTTCTTTTCCTTCTTCTGAGAGCAGCACTTTGCCCGGAGACACTTCCACGTCATAATGCCGTCCCTGGATTGCGACCCGGGAGAGTTTGCCTTTGCGTTCGGGATTGATCAGGCCGAACCGGAATCCTTCCCAAGGCGTAAAATCCAAATATTCCTCGACGGCGATGAGCGCGAACAGCGGTCCCCAGCTCTGATATCTCTCGCCGCCGGCCTCTCCGGTTCGGGAGTCGAAGTTTTCCGGACAAAGCTGAAAATTGATCCAGCTGCGCATGAACAAGGCCGAGCTTTTCCTGGCGAATTCCGAGGCCTCGGCGTCGAATCCGTAGGCCTTCAACCCTTGATAAACTAGATAATTTGTCGGCGGCCAGATCGTCCCCCGCCAATATTGCTGGTCTTTGAAAGCCGGATCATCCCGCGAAATTGAAGGGATGACGTATTCTCCCCAGAATTCTTTGGGATTGAGGAGGTGCTTGCGCATGAGCCGTGCCCTCGGCTCATCAGGAATGCGGGCCAGAAGCGGAAAGAAATTGGAGGCCGCTTTGCGTGTCGAAAACCGGCCGTCCCAATAACGGTCGAAATAAAATCCTTCTCTCTGATTCCAGAGATGGTTGTTGATGAGATCCTTCATTTTCTCGTATTCATCGAGGAAGCTTTCGTATTCCTCGCGCTTGTTCAGGATATTGGCGATTTGCGAAAGGCACCAGGCATCAAGCGCATAGAGGCTGTTAAGGTCAAGGCAATTCATGGTTAGAGTGCCAGTTTCGTTGTTGAACGGGACATCGTCCCAGTTGGGCAGATCGTCCTGTCCGGATTCCCACTTGGCTCGCTGCTCGCCTTTGGCGTTTTCTTCCCAGGGCAGTCCTTTTTCGGCCAAAAGGTCTTTGTCTGAACCCCATTCCAGGAGCCCGTCGCCGTTTCCGTCCCGGCGGGCTTGGCCGTTCGGCTTTTTGGCTTTCCAGAAGGCATGCCATTTGCGGAGATAGGGATAGGCGAATTTCAGCAATTCAACATCGCCCGTTTTTTGAAAAAGCTCCAAAACGGCATAAGCGCCGATGGGCGGCTGGGATCGATCCGGAGATCCGCCGAAGCGGCTTCGCCAATTGGGAATATTACCGTTGGCATACTGGGTTTCGAGCACGGCTTTTACGACGCCGATCGCATGCTGCGAGCTTTCGATGGAGATTTCAAGCGCATTGAAGAATGAATTCCATTCAAAGATCTGCCACTGGTCGGGCGTTCCGTCGGGGCGGTTGAAAATCCAGCGCCGGCCCGCGGGTGTATAAAGCCGGTGTTTTCCAGGTTGGTAAAGGAGCATCCAGAAAAGGTTATTGGTGATGGCTTCGGGAATTCCTTCATAAAGGCCCTCGAATCTGACCCGCTTTTTCAGATAGCGCTCCTGCTCTTCCTTCAAAATCGAATCAATCGTCTTGCGATTTTTATAACGGTAAATATGTTTTTTCAATCTTTCAGGGTCATCGCCGGTCCCGGCCACAAAATAGATATCGCGGTCCTTCTCTTGGGAAAAAGACAACGTGATTTCCTCTCCTTCGACGACTGACGTCGATTCCCCTGTGCGGTGCGTCCAAAGCAGGCTGCGGACGGTTTTAGCCGAGCGCGAATCCCCTTGGATCTGGCCGTCCGGAAGCAGGCGATAACGGCCTTTGAAGTCCCAGGGAAAATACTGGACGAGATGGATTTTGACGTTCTTCGGGCCGCGGAGGCGCCCGATAACGGTCCGCTCGTCCTGACGGGACCATTCAAAAACAAGGGTGTCGGATTTTTTTGAGGGTTTGATCAGAATCGGCGTCTCGCGTTTCTGGTCCGCGGGCAAGATGGGAAGGCTGAGATCGAATTTAACCCGGGCATAGAGTCCATCCGGGGAATTCGGGCCGACTTCCGAGACAAGATAAATGAAGTCGTCGCCGTCGGCGGTCCGGCCGTCCTTTTCGATCTTAAAGCGGAAGGCAAAGGCGCTGTCCTTTTGCGGCGCGAGAACAAGACCGCACCATCCTTTGCCGTCCAAGGATCCGATATAAGTATCCTTCCAGGGAAAATTGATTTCGGCGCGCAAGAAGACCGGGCCGACTATGGATATGGCGAGAATGATGCCGAAGGCTCCTGCCGCCATAGCCTTTTTTCTCGTGCCCATGGTCTCTCGATCGTTCTCCTTAAAACGCTATTTTACTGCGGCAGCCCGTTTTTGACAAAAACCGCGACGGCTTCGATGAAGACATCCAGCTCGTGCAGGGTCGTATAAACGCTCGGCGTCACCCGGATCGCCCGGACATTGTCCGGAAGCGCCAAGGTCGTTACGTAAATTTTGTGGCGGTCGGCAAGCGCGCTTGCGAGTTTGCCGATATCCATGTTGTCCACCGTGAATGTCCCGATGCCGCAGGACTGCTCGGGATCATAAGACGTCAGGATTTTGACGCCGGGAAGTTTCTCGATTGCTCGACACCAATATTCCCTGAGATAGCGCAGGCGCTCTTCTTTGTTTTTGGCGCCGATCATGGTCTGGAACGCCAGTGCTTCGCTGGCGGCCGCCCAGATCGGTTCGGGGTGCGTTCCGTAATTTTCGAACTTGCGGATGTCGTCGCTCAGCGGGTCGGGCGCGGCGAAGAGCGGCCAGATTTTCTTGATCTTTTCCTTTTTCACATAGAGGAAGCCCGTCCCGATCGGAGCACCGATCCACTTGTGGAGGTTGGCGCCGTAGATATCGCAGTCCAGGTCTTTTTGCTTGAAATCGAATTGGCCGAACGCGTGCGCGCCGTCGATGACGACGTCAATGCCGCGCTTGCGCGCCATCTGGCAGATGTCTTTGATGGGGAAGATCTGGCCGGTCGTGTTCGTGATGTGGCAGCAGAGGATCATTTTCGTCTTCGGCGTGACGTTTTGTTCGAACAGGTCGGCGAGTTCTTTTTTGTTTTTGGGCGGATAGGGAAAGGAAAACATCTTGACGACGATGCCGTCCCGCTTTTCTCTTTGGAGCAGGGCGTTTTTCATAGAGGGATAATCGTGGGTCGTCGTCAGCACTTCATCTCCCGGCTTGAGGTCGATGCCCAGCTCGGCGATCTCCAGCGCTTCGGTGACGTTTCGGGTGATGGCGATCTCTTCGGGTGAGCACCCAAAGAGCGCAGCGATTTCCTGGCGGAGGCGTTCCTTCCGCGGCCGGATGAAACCCCAGGAATTGATGGTCGGCGCGCCGTTGGCGAAGTCCAGATAACGGTGGAGGGCGTTCATGGCGATCCGCGGCGCCGGATGAGCGCCGCCATTATTTAAATTAATAATGCTCCGGTCGATATCGAAGGCTTCTTGAATGGGAATCCAGAAGCGTTCGTCCCGGGCAATATCCGCCGGCTTCGGATTTTGGATGTCGTCTGGACTTTTTTTCTGGGCCGATTGGAGTGCCGGGCCTGTTCGGACAAGAAAAACAATAAGAACCAAGCTCACGATCAGGCGTACCGCAAAATTTTTTTTGGGGCGGGTCATGGCGTTCGTCTCCTCGGAAGAATAGAAAGCTATCACTCATTGTAAAAATATATCATCCTTTGGGAATGTGTCAATTGATAGCATCGTGATTGCGTCGTGATTCAAATTTTTCTGAAGACTCATCTTTCAATTTTAACTTTTAGGAAGTGACTATCGGAGATCATAAAAACAAAGGCACTTTTGGGTGCCTTGATTGATTTTCTTGAATTCCTCTTGTATTCTGAAACGGATGTCTCAGGTTTCCATCGTTCGCTGCCGGGATTATCAAGCCGAGCTGGTTTCCGCGGCGGTCAAGCAGAGCCTGGATCTTCTCGGCGGATTGGAGGCGATCATTCGGCCTAGGGCGAAAGTCTTTGTTAAAATAAATTCTCTCTCCCCGCCGTCGCCGCCTGAAAAAGGGATTATCACTCATCCGTTTCTCACCGCGGAAGTATTAAAACTCTTGCAAGAATTGGATTGCGAGGTCACGGTCGGAGACGATATCCAGGCGGAAACCGAAGACGGCTTCTTAATATCCGGCTATCGCCAGATATGCGATAAGCTTGGCGTCAATTTGGTCAACCTCAAAGAGACAGGTTTTCTTCAGGTCCGCGTCGACGGCGCTGTCTTGAAAAAAGTTTATATCGCCAAGCCTGTTCTCGATGCGGATTTCATCGTCAATCTGCCCAAGCTGAAAACCCATTCATTCACGATTTTCACAGGCGCCGTCAAAAACATGTACGGTATCATTCCCTTAGGCTTTCGACTTCAGTACCATCATGACTATATTAAAAATGAAATATTCAGCCAGATGCTTGTCGATATCTTTTTGTGCGCCCGGCCTCACCTGACCGTCATGGACGGCATTGTCGCCATGGAAGGCGAAGGGCCGGCTGCAGGCCGCCTCAAAAAGACCGGCCTCATTCTGGCCAGCCGCGATGGCGTAGCCCTGGATGCTGCGGCCTCGAAAATCGCGGGCTTTCGACCGTTGGATATTTTTACGACGTTCTTCGCTCACCAAAGGGGTTTAGGCTTTGGCGATTTATCGGGCATCGAAATCCTGGGTGAAAAAATTCAGCATGTCAGGATCCCCGATTTTAGGCATTCGATTTTAGCCGTGGGGTTGTTGCGGAGGAAGCTCCCCGCGGCTCTCTATGGCTTCATTAACGATCAATTGATTCTCAGTCCCGAAGTTGCCGCCGACCGATGCACAGCTTGCCTGGAGTGCGTCAAAATTTGTCCGGCCGGCGCCGCCCGATCTCGTGAAGGGAAAGCTTGGATCGATCCGGGAAAGTGCATCCATTGTATGTGCTGCCATGAAGTCTGCCGGTTTCAAGCCGTCATCCTCAAGCAGAAACCCATGGGTCGGGTCATCCGGGGATTTTCCGCGTTTGGGAAAAATGTGAAATCGTTGTTTTTGGCCCGGCTAAAATAAATATTTCAGGCCGAACTTTAAAATCACGCTCCGCAGGTCCCCGACGAAATCCTCGGAAGAAAGGCCGCGGTTCATGTCATGGATGATGGTTTTCGCGGGAGCCTTCCGCATGAGATACGAGACTTCGCTGACAAAGCTCCAGGCTTTGGAAAAACTGAGACGGGCGCCGATGCCGAAATAAAAGGCGAGCCCGTTTTCGATGGTTTGGTCGATTTTAACTTCAGGAATGGACACATAGGAGCCGATTTTAAAGCGGGTGAAGATATAAGCTCCGCCCACGAACGCATAAGGGAAAAAAAATCTAGTGGGCGAGAATTCGTATTGAAGCGTCAGAAGAATCGGCGAGAGGGTGAGCCTTCCGTTGTACAGTTTGCCCGGCACGGACTTTTTGGTTGTACAGTTCCAGGAGCAGAATTCGAAGGACACAAAAAGCGCCTCCCCCAGCGGATAGGAAAATCCGAATCCCGTTTCAAACCCGGGTCTTACGTAATTTTCTTCATGAAAGGCGCCGCCGGCGTGGGCGAGGATGGAGGGACGCGTTGGAAATTCAGAAAAGCTCACACTTTGCCCGCCCAGGAGGCCAGCCAGAATCAAACCGATTCTTAACAGTCGCTTCATCATCCGGACAATCATAATCCTTGAACTGCGGTTCAAAGTCAATAACCGCATAAAAAAGATGAATTAAATGCGTGCCTGTGATAAATTAAGTAACGAAAGGAAAGCGAATGAACTTTAACCTGTATTTCAAGTCCCGTCAAGGCGAAATGATCAGTTTTCTCAAAGAGCTTGTCCGCATAGAATCTCCGACATCGGACAAAAAAGCCGTGGACGCCTGCTCCGCTTATATGATCGAAAAATTCAAAAAAATCGGCGTCAAAATTACCCGAGCGCCTCAAAAAAAAATCGGCGACTTCACCATCATCGAATATCCTTCTAAAGAAGACAAGCGCCTTGAAGATCAAATATTGATTCTTACCCATATCGACACGGTCTGGCCCGTCGGCAAAATTGAAAAAATGCCTTTTTACGTCCAGGGTGAAAAAGTGTTTGGGCCGGGCGTGCTCGATATGAAAGCGGGATTGGTCTTATCTTACTTCGCTCTGAAAACGCTGAGCGATCTGAACATCAGGCCCCTAAAGAAAATCGCGCTTTTCATCAATACGGCGGAAGAGACTGGTTCCAATGAAGCCCACGAGATCATCAAAAGGCTGGCCAAAAAATCAGCTTGCGTCCTGTGCCTGGAGCCGGCGCTCCCCGGCGGCGGGCTCAAAGTCCAAAGAAAAGGCCGTCTGGTCATCCGTTTCCAAGCGCAGGGAAAAGCCGCCCACAGCGGAAACGCGGAAAGCGGCGTCAACGCCATCGACGAGTTGATGGCCCAACTCCGCAAGATTCGGATGCTGAAATCCAAGGATGTTGCCGTGAATATCGGCCTCATCGGCGGCGGCGAAAAGGCCAATATCGTGCCCGAACATGCCTGGGCTGTCTTGGATGTCCGCTTTTGGAATATGGTCCAGAAGGAAAAAATCATCGCTTGCTTGAAGAGATTAGAGCCCTCGCTCAAGGGGGCGAAAATTAAATTCTCCATGGAAAGCGTGACCCCCCCCATGGAAAAAACTCCGGCCTCGGCAAGGCTTCTGCTCGAAGTCGGCAAGATCGCCGCGGGGTTGGGGATAACGCTCGCCACGGGTAAGGCCGGAGGCGGGTCGGACGCTTCGATCGCCTCGGGATTGGGAATCGCCACATTGGACGGGCTGGGTCCCGACGGCGCAGGCATCCACGCCAGAAACGAACACCTGCTCCTTCCCTCGCTAGCTCAAAGAGCGGCCCTGCTCACCGAGCTTTTGCGCCAGCTCTGATTGACGGAAGAAAACAATTCTGCTAAGTTATTCTTCCAGGCATTGTCTAGGTTAAAATAAGGATACCTATAACCTTGATGCTTTAATAGTTTTTAGGAGGAATTATGATTAAAAAATATTACCTTCTCTCTCCCGGTCCGACTCCCGTTCCAGAGAACGTTCTGGCCGCGGCCGCGGAGCCGATCATCCATCACCGGACGCCCGAGTTCTCCAAAATTTTCATGGAGGTCACCGAAGGTCTGAAGTTTGTCTTCGGCACAAAAGAGGACGTTTTTATCCTCACTTCGTCGGGCAGCGGAGCCATGGAGACCGCAGTCGTCAACACGCTTTCGCCGGGCGATAAAACCATCAGCATCAACGCCGGCAAATTCGGTGAACGGTGGGGCAACATCTGCAAGGCCTACGGCATCCAGAACAAGGAGATCGTTCTGGAATGGGGCCGGGATTTCACAAAAGGACAGCTCGAGGCCGAGCTGAAAGCCAATCCGGGGACAAAAGCCGTTTTCGCCCAGCTGTCCGAGACTTCTTCGGGCCAAATTTTCGACATTCAGGGTTTCGGCGAAGTCGTGGCTAAGACGGACGCGATCCTGGTCATGGACGGCATCTCCGGTGTCGGCGCCGCGCCCTGCCCGATGGACGACTGGAAAGTCGACATCATGGTGGCGGGATCCCAGAAGTCGTTCATGATTCCACCCGGGCTGGCCTACATCGCCTTCAGCCCGAAGGCCTGGAAGCTCGTGAGCACGGCCAAGTGCCCGAAGTTTTATTTCGACGCCGTAAAAGCCAAGAAGAACCTCGAAAAACAAACAACGCCGTGGACGCCGGCCGTCTCCCTCATCATCCAACAGAAAAAGTCTCTGGACATCATCAAAACTATGGGCTTGGAGAACCTCTTCGCCCATCACCGCATTTTGGGCGAAGCCACCCGAGCGGGCGTTAAAGCGCTTGGCCTCGAACTTCTCGCTCAGAAGCCCGGCAACATCCTGACGGCCATAAAGACCCCGGCCGGCATTGACGGCGCCAAACTCGTCAAGATCATGCAGTCCAAATACATGGCCTATATCGCCGGCGCCCAGGATCCGAACAAGGGCAAATTCTTCCGCATCGCTCACCTGGGCTACATGGGCGGGTTCGACGTCATCACGGCCCTGACGGCGCTGGAGATGACGCTCGCTGACCTCGGCTATAAATTCGATGCCGGGAGCTCGGTCAAGGCCGCGGAGCCGATTTTGAGGGAGAATTGGGGATGAAAAAAATATTAGTTGCCGATTCTTTAGATAATGAAGCCATGGAGCAGCTCAAGGCCGTTCCCGGCTTTGAGGTCACGGTCAAAACGGGCATGGACGAGCCCGCGCTGGTCAAAACCATTCCCGGCTTTAACGCCATCGTCGTCCGCAGCGCCACGAAGGTCACCAAGAACGTGATCGCGGCGGCGACGAACCTGGAATGGATCGTCCGCGCCGGCATCGGCCTGGATAATGTCGATGCAGCGGCTGCCAAAGACAAGGGCATCAAGGTGGCCAACACGCCGGCCGCGACGACCATTTCTGTGGCCGAGCACGCGTTCGGCTTGATGCTCGCCGCGGTGCGGCAGCAGGGCCGGGCCAACGTCACGATGAAGCAGCACAAATGGGAAAAGAAGGCACTGTCCGGAACCGAGCTCTACGGAAAAAAGCTGGGAATCATCGGCAGCGGGCGCATCGGGCTAGCCGTCGCCGAGCGCGCGATCGCCTTCGGTATGAAGGTCATTGCCTATGACGTCATCAAGATCGAGACCAAGCTCCCCGTAAAACAGGTTTCGCTCGACGAGCTCTTCGCCCAGGCCGACATCATCTCGCTCCATATCCCCAAGACGCCCAAGCCGATGATCGGCCGTGAAGAAATTCAGAAGATGAAGAGCGGCGTGATCATCGTCAATGCAGCCCGCGGCGGCGTCGTGGACGAAAAAGCGCTCATGGAAGCCTTGGTGAGCGGCAAAGTGCGAGCGGCGGCGCTCGATGTTTTTGAAAAAGAACCGCCGGAGGATTGGACGCTCATCGATCATCCGAATGTGACCGCCGCGCCGCATATCGGCGCCGCGGCCGAGGAAGGCCAAAAACGGGCTGGACTCGAAGTCGTCAAGATCCTGAAGGAAAAGCTGGTTTAGAGAGAGCCGGACATAGCCCAGGAACATCCTCGCGGCTTCTCAGGTTTTTACAGCCAAGCCGATAGATTTAGTAGTATTTTGCGCCGTTTTCTTATAAAATAGTTTTCCCGAAGGAATAAAATAAAGAAAGCGAGAGTCATCGATGGTTTACCTGGATAATAACGCGACGACACCCTTGGACCCCGCCGTTGCGAACAAGATGACCTGGTTTTTAAAGGAACACTTTGGAAACCCCTCGTCCCTCTACCCTATCGGCCGGCAGGTCAAGGAAATGATCAACGAGGCTCGAGAAAATGTTGCCAAGGCACTGGGCGCCAACAAAGCCGAGATCTATTTCACCGGCTCGGGCACGGAAGCCGATAATCACGCCATTCTGGGCGTGCTCGACGCCCTTCCCGAAAAGCGAGAATTCGTGACGTCGGCGATTGAACACCCGGCGGTCCAGGAGACAGCCGCTTATCTTGAGAAAAAAGGCTATAAAGTGGCCTATGTCCCCGTGGATAAATACGGGACGGTCGATCTTGATTTTTTGCGGGATGCGGTCACGGTCCAGACCGCTCTGGTTTCGATCATGCACGCCAACAACGAAATCGGGACAATCCAGCCAGTCAAGACGATCGTTGAAATCGTCAAGGAGAAAGGCGCGCTGGTCCATACGGACACGGTCCAGTCGTTCGGAAAAATCGATTTCCGTGCGGACCGACTGGGCGTCGATCTTCTGTCGGTCTCTTCGCACAAAATTTACGGCCCCAAAGGCGTCGGGGCTCTTTATGTCAAGAAAGGGACGCCCATTCGCCCCTTTGTTCACGGCGGACACCAAGAGCGAGGCCTGCGGGCGGGCACGGAAAACACGATCGGAATCATCGGTTTCGGCGAGGCGGCCCGGGTGCTGGCTGAAAAATTCAAAGAGGACAAAGAGCGGACTGGAAAACTCGCTGACCGTCTCCGAAAAGGCATTGAGGAAAAGATTCCGAAAATCCGCTCCAACGGCCATCCTGAAAACCGGATCAAAAGCACGCTGAGCTATTCCTTCCTCGGCCTCGAGGCCGAAGCCATCTTGCTAGCGCTGGCCACCAAGGAAATTTATGTATCGACGGGCTCGGCCTGCACTGCGGAATCCGAAGAAGTATCGCACGTTCTCACGGCGATCGGCCTCAAACCGGAATTCGCCCGGTCGACGGTGCGCATGTCGCTTGGACGGTTCAATACGGACAACGATATCGACATCGTTGTGCGCGAGCTCCCGGATATCATCAAGAAGCTCCGAAGGATCTCCGCGTTTAATCCGGAAGAATAAAAGAGCCGCTGAAATTCCGGAAAAAAGGAGGGTCACATGGCCGCATCAATTTTAGATTTGATCCAGAAACGCACCGTGCTCCTCGACGGCGCCATGGGCACCGAGCTCATGAAACGCGGCCTGCCTCAAGGAACCTGTCCCGAGCTCTGGAATATCACGAATCCGGAGGCTGTCAAAGACGTTTACCGGAGCTATTTTACGGCGGGGGCGGACGCCATCTTGACCAATACATTCGGAGGAAGCAAAATCAAGCTGACATCCTATGGGCTGAGCGATCGCTGTCATGAGCTCAATTTCGCTGCGGCCCAATTGGCCGCCGAAATCAAGCCTCATGGAGGGTTTATCGGCGGCAGCATAGGCCCTACGGGCAAATTTCTCAAACCTCAAGGTGAATATGAAGGAGCGGATTTTGAGAAGTCATTTGCCGTCCAGGCAAAGGGCTTGGCTCTGGGTAAAGTGGATTTTTTATTGATCGAAACGATGTATGATTTGCGCGAGGCTTTATGCGCGTTGCGGGGAACAAGGAGCGTCGCCTCCATTCCGGTTTTCGTGACGATGACCTTCAACCGGACGCCGCGCGGCTTCTTTACGTTGATGGGCAACAGCCTCGCCCAATGCTTGGCCGAGCTTGAAAAGGAACAGGTTCCGGTGGTCGGCGCCAACTGCACGTTATCCAGCGCCGATATGGCCGAACTCATCAGGGAAATGCGAAAACAGACATCGCGGCCGATCATCGCCCAACCCAATGCCGGCCAACCGGAAATCCACGGCGATCAGGATGTTGTCTATTCCCAAGGCATCGAAGATTTTGTCAAAGATATTCCCAAGATTATTCAAAACGGCGCCAATGTCGTCGGAGGCTGCTGCGGCACCAATCCGGATTATATCCGGCACATGGCGGGAATCTTAAGAGGATAACCGGCTGTGATCATCATCGGCGAGCGCCTGAACTCCAGCCGTAAAAGCGTCTATGACGCTTTCCAGGTTAAAGATAAAAATTTCTTGATAGATCAAACCGTCAGTCAGGAAGCGGCCGGAGCCCAATACATCGATTTCAACGCGGCAGCGCTCGTCGACCGGGAAATAGAGATTCTTCGCTGGGCCATTCCCTTGCTCGAAGAAAAAATCCATGGTTCTCTCTCCATAGATACGCCCAACGTGAAGGCACTGGAGGAGGCTTTCAAGATCTGCCGTAAAAGGCCCATGCTGAATTCGATCACTGGAGAAACAAAGCGGATCGAAAGCCTATCGCCGCTTGTCCGGGAATTCAAGCCCCAAGTCATCTGCCTCTGCCTCGATGATGGTGGATTTCCCCGGAGCGTGGCTAAAGCGCTGGCGATTGCGAAAAAAATGTCCGCGCTTTTGCAAAAATTAGGTCTCAAACCCGAGGACATCTTTATCGATCCTCTTGTCCGGCCGGTGGGCGTGGATCCGTCGGCCATTGACCTTTGCCTCAAGTCTCTTGCTGGAATTAAAAAGAGCCTGCCCGAAATCAGGACAGTCGCCGGCATCAGCAATGTCTCCTTCGGTTTGCCCCTGCGCCAATTGATGAACCGGACGCTCTTGGTGCTGGCTCTTCAAAACGGTTTGGATGCAGCCATCTGCGATCCGCTCGATAATGAGCTTATGGCTATGCTCCATGCCGCCGAAGCCTTGCTCGGCCGAGATCCTTCGCTCCGGAATTTTCTGCGCTTCATAAAAAATCAAAAATGATCCCCCCTCGTTTGAATGATCCTGAGATCATTTCGTTTTAGCTTTGAGCTGGCGGAGATAGTTCTTTCGGACTTCCAAAAAGTATTTTTGATAGCCTTCTTTCAGGAAATCCGGATAGGTCCAATCGAGTTTGCGGATGCCGTTCTTGCGGAACAAAAATTCCAGATGGGCGTAAATTCCATGTTGAAGAGGAACGCGGTGCGAAAAATCTTTGGCCGTGGCCATGATCAGCGCTGCCTGCGTGATGTAGCCGGGATCGAGGTTGACGATTCGGAAGCTAACCTCAAATTCTCGCTTGATATCGTCTTCTAATATATTGGTCTGGACTTTAATCGCGCTGAGCCGTTCCGGCGCGATCAGCCGTTCAAAGCTTACGAATCCTCTTTTTAATTCTTTCCCCATCTGCAATTCATAGTAATCCGTGCAGTCAAAAGCAAAATGCTGGCTCCGCGTATCGACCGAGCCGAAAAATTTGACAAGCCGCTCTTCCGCCCTGCGAAAAAATTCATCTTTTGAAGAAATCATTCCGCAGATGAGTTTAACCGGATGAAAGCCCTTGATCTCCGCCATATGAAATATTATATAAAAAAAAGGGGGATGCGTAACTAGGACAAGCGACCCATCTCCTTTTTTATGATAACGTAAAATTTGTAGTTTGGCGACATTATTGTTTACCGTTGACCTTAAGTCGCTTATTCCTTATAATTTTGGGGCCATGAACTGGGTTTACATCGAAGACATTGCCGCTTACAAAGACCGGGACGTTGAAATCCGCGGCTGGGTTTACAACAAAACTTCGATCGGCAAAGTCCGGTTCATTCTCGTTCGCGATGGCACGGGCATCATTCAAACCACCGTTTCGAGCAAAGATGAACGCCACCCTCTGTTTAAAACATTTGATGATCTGACACAGGAATCATCGCTCGTCGTCCGCGGCCGGGTCCGCGAAGAGAAGCGCGCTCCGGGCGGCTTTGAGCTTAGCCTCCAGGATATTGAGGTCATCCAAATCGCCAAAGATTATCCCATCACGCCCAAAAAGCACACGACGCCTTTTCTAATGGAGCATCGTCATTTGTGGCTGCGTTCAAAAAAACAGCACGCCGTCCTTAACATCAGGGCCGAGGTCATCAAGGCTATCCGCGATTTCTTCGACGGCCGCGGTTTTCGCTGCCTGGACACGCCCATTCTCACGCCGAGTGCTTGTGAAGGGACGACGACGCTTTTTGAAACCGAGTATTTCAATCAAAAGGCCTATCTCAGTCAGAGCGGCCAGCTTTATAATGAGGCGACGGCCGCCGCGTTCGGAAAAGTCTATTGCTTCGGTCCGACGTTCCGCGCCGAAAAATCCAAAACGCGGCGTCATTTGATTGAATTTTGGATGGTCGAGCCTGAAGTGGCTTTTGCCACGCTCCAGGATGTCATCGATCTCGGCCAAGACCTCATTCTGTTTATCCTGGAAAGGGTTTTGACGAAACGAAGACTGGATTTAGAAGAGCTCGAACGCGATCCCAAGCCGCTGGAGCGGATTGTGAAACCTTTCCCCCGTCTGACCTATGACCAGGCGCTTCCCAAGCTTCAGGAAAAGGGCTCGGCGATCGAGTGGGGCGACGATTTCGGCGCTCCCGAAGAAACGATTATTTCCGAGCTTTATTCGAGCCCGGTCTGCATCACCCATTTTCCGTCCAAAATCAAAGCCTTTTACATGCAGCCCGATGCAGACCGGCCGGATCTGGTGCTGGGCGTTGATTTTTTAGCATCCGAAGGCTACGGCGAAATCATCGGCGGCGGTCAGAGGATTCACGACCTAGCCCTCCTTGAAAAAAGGCTTCAAGAACACAACCTTCCGCGCGAAGCGTATGAATGGTATCTCGATCTCAGAAAGTGGGGCTCCGTCCCCCACGCCGGTTTCGGCCTGGGCGTCGAGCGGACCGTCGCCTGGATTTCGAAAATCTCCCATATTCGCGAGACGATACCCTTCCCCCGTCTGCTCTACCGGATTTATCCGTAATATTTTTTGCGCGTTCGTCATTAATGAAAACCGTCGCTCTCATCACCTTCGGCTGCGCCAAGAATCTTGTCGACAGCGAGGTCATGGCTGGATATCTTGAGCAGGCCGGCTTTGCACTCGTCGCTGATCCCAAGAAAGCCGACATCGTCATCCTCAATACATGTGGTTTCATTCAACCTTCAAAAGCCGAAGCCGATGAGGCGATCCTTGAGGCGTTGCGTCGCAAAAGAAAAAGCGGCTCCCAAAAAATCGTCGTTACCGGCTGTTACGCGGAGCGCTATAAACCCGTCCTCAAGGAAAAATATCCCGAAGTCGATGCCTGGATCGGCGTTAAGGATTTCGATAAAATCGTCAGCGTCATCAAAGGCGGGTTATTTTCTGAATCCGGCCAAACGTTCCTCTACAGCGATATTTCGCCCCGGGCAATTTCCACGCCCTCAAGCTGGGCCTATCTTAAAATTTCGGAAGGCTGCTCCCATCAATGCGCCTTTTGCGCCATCCCTTTGATCAAGGGCGCTTATCAATCAAGGGACATCGCTTCCATCGTCAAGGAAACGGAAACCTTGGCCTGCCGCGGTATCAAAGAAATCAACCTGATTTCCCAAGATACAACTTGCTTCGGAACGGACCGCGGCTTAAAAAACGGCCTGGCCCGACTCCTCCAGAAGATGACCGAAACCCGCGGCCTCGACTGGATTCGTGTTCTCTACGGCTATCCTGAAGAAATCACAGATATGCTCCTTGAAGTCATGCAGGACCCGAAAATCTGTCCCTATTTCGATATCCCCTTTCAACATGCCGATACGGCGCTTGTCCGGAAAATGCGGAGGGCGATGGACGGTGAGCGAGCCCTCAAGCTCATCAAAAAAATCCGACAGAAAATTTCCGATGCCGCGATTCGAACTTCGCTCCTCGTCGGCTTTCCTGGCGAAGGCCGCACAGAATTCCAGAGGCTTGTCCGCTTCGTGGAGGAAGCCCGGTTTGATCACCTTGGAGTTTTCACTTACTCCCGTGAAGACGGGACCAGCGCTTATCCGCTCGGCGATCCTATCAAGGAAACAGTCAAGCAAAAAAGAAAAAACGAAATTCTTGAAATCCAGGCCGCCATTTCGGCCGAGAATCTCAAAAAATACCTCGGCCGGCGACTCGATGTTCTCATCGAAGGGGCGTTCAAGGACAACTCCAATCTCCTTGTCGGACGCATCCGGACTCAGGCGCCGGAAGTGGACGGCGTCGTCTTTGTAGATATGCCCGGCGAAGCTTGGGATGCCCGTAATCCCATTCAGAAGGTTGAAATCCTGACAACAGACGTATATGATTTACACGGGAAATTCACTAGATGAAATTCGCCGCCAAGGCTTTTGCGACATTTTTCGGAGCAGGCTACATGCCTCTCGCCCCAGGGACATTTGCCAGTCTCATAAGCGCTCTCCTCTATAAATATGTCTTAGTCAAGCTCGGCGGACCCTTCTATGCCGTTTTAATCGCTATCATCTTTTTCGCGGGAGCGTTTTCAGCGAAGGCGTTTTCACAAGAGCTCGACGAGCACGACCCGCGAAAAATCGTGATCGACGAAGTCTGCGGTCAGTTGATCGCCCTTTATCTTATCCCGCCGCTCTGGCTTTATGTCGGCCTAGGATTCTTATTCTTTAGGTTCTTTGATATCGTCAAGCCCTTCGGCATTCGAAAACTTGAGCGTTTGACCGGCGGCTGGGGAATCATGGCGGACGACGTCTTGGCCGGCATTTATTCCGTGGCTATCCTCCATCTCTATCTTCTTTTTTTAAAATGAAGATTGAAATCATCGCCGTCGGCTCCGAGCTTCTGACTCCTTTTTTCCTGGATACGAATTCTCTCTACCTCAGCGAGCGATTGAATGACCTGGGTCAGGATGTTTCATTTAAGACGATCGTGGGTGATAATCGAGAGGATCTGCTTTTTTGCATTAGGAAAGCCCTTGCCTTCGCCAACTTCCTTCTGGTGATGGGCGGATTGGGTCCGACCGAAGACGACATAACGCGCGAAGTCATGGCCGAAGCTCTGCATCGCAAGCTCATCTTTCATGAAGAGATCCTCCAAAAAATCGAGGCGAGGTTCAAGCGCCGCGGCATAAATATGCCGGCAACGAACAAGAAACAGGCGTATGTCATTAAAGGCGCCGAAATTTTTGAGAATAAGAACGGCACGGCCCCCGGCCAATGGCTTGTCCAAGGCCGAACGCGGATTGTTCTTCTTCCCGGTCCGCCCCACGAGCTTAAGCCGATGTTCGAGGAATTCGTCTGGCCGAAGCTTCACGAGCTCGAGCTCGGTCACATGGCTCGCAAAACTTTGAAAACGACGGGGCTCACAGAATCCGAAGTCGAAAGCCTCATTCACGATCTCTATCCAAAAGATCGAGATGACCTCAGGCTGACGGTTCTCGCTTCGCCTGGGCAAATCGAACTCCATTTGACCGCCTTCTCGCCCCTGAGTGCCAGGGACTCAGAAGCCAAAATTGAAGCGTTTGCCCGGCCGATTCTTGACCGGCTCGGGGATAACGTTTTTTCAACATCCGGCGAAGAGCTTGAGGAAGTCGTAGGAGCTCTTTTGCGTGATCGTAAAAAAACCTTGGCCACGGCCGAATCGTGCACAGGGGGCCTATTGGCCAACCGCCTGACGAATATCTCGGGAAGCTCGGACTACTTTATGGAAGGACTCATCACCTACAGCGATCAAGCGAAAAACCTGAGGCTGGATGTCCCTCTGGCGCTCATTCAATCGTACGGCGCCGTCAGTCCTGAAGTCGCCCAAGCCATGGCGGTCGGAGTACGCAGGAAGGCTAAGGCCAGTTTCGGTCTGGCCGTTACCGGAATTGCCGGCCCGACGGGCGGAACGCCGGAGAAACCCGTCGGTCTCGTCTATGCCGCTCTGGCGCAGGAGCACGGCGCCGATGTCGAAAAAAATATCTTTTTGGGCAAGCGCGAGCAGATCAAATTCCAGTCATCCCAAAAAGCGCTGGACATGCTCCGGCGCTATCTTTTAAAAGGAAACCTTCGATGAGAACGTTCATCGCCATCGATCTTGAACCAAGCTTAAAACAAAATCTCTGCGATCTCCTGAGGCGATTAAAAAAACTCAATGACAGAAGCGTCAGCTGGGTGCGGGAATCAGGAATGCACCTGACGCTCAAATTTCTAGGTGAAATTGATGAAGACCAAGCCGTGAACATCGCGGAGATCTTGAAAAACGTTTGTTCCATATCCAGTTCTTTTCCCCTTTCTTTGAGGGGAACCGGCTTCTTTCCGGCCAACGCCAGAAATCCCCGTGTCCTCTGGATCGGCATCATTGAAGAACCCGCACTTATGAATCTTCAGGCCTGCCTCGAATCCAAGCTTGAACGATTGGGATTTCCTAAAGAAGAAAGGCCGTTCCATCCCCATCTAACCCTCGGCCGCGTAAAATCCTCTTTGAATCTGGGCGAGGTCATGGCCGAGCTGGAAAAACGAAAAGACGCGGATTTTGGCGACATGGCCGTCAAAAAAATAACTTTTTTTAAGAGCACCCTCAAGCCCAGCGGCGCCGAATATTCGCACCTGGCGGAAGGTGAACTCGCATGAAAATCCTTTTTGCGTTTCTCTCCTATCTTGTCGGCGCATTTCCCACAGGGTATATCCTCTTCCGGGCGAGCGAAAAAAAAGATATTCGCAGCTTCGGAAGCCGGGCCACCGGCGCCACCAACGTCCTTCGGCTGAAGGGCTGGCGCTATGCCGTTCCCGTGGCGCTTGTCGATCTCCTCAAAGGGTTTTGTCCCGCGTTTCTCGCTATGAAAATATTTCATGATATCGGGTTTGCGGCGCTCTGCGCTTCTCTGGCCGTCGTCGGCCACTGTTTTCCCGTTTATATCGGCTTTAAAGGCGGAAAAGGACTCTCCGCGGCCGGCGGAGCGATGTTCTCGTTGGCCCTCTTGCCGGCCCTCCTGAGCCTGGTCGTTTTCATCATCACCGTGGGCCTCACCCGTTACGTCTCTCTGGGGTCGATTCTAGCCGCGCTGTTTTTTCCGCTTTTCCTCTGGCTGTTGCAACTGCCAGCGAACCTCGTCCTCTTGAGTCTTCCCATTCTTTTGGTTATTCTGTTTAGGCATCGGGAAAATATGAAACGACTGATCAAAGGAACGGAAAGGAAACTCGGTCAAAAGGAACGGATCGCACCATGAAGGCCGGTGTCATCGGGGGCGGCAGTTGGGGTTCGGCCTTTGCCCGTTACCTCGGCCGTCATAACATCCGGACAAAGCTCTGGATCCGCGAACCGGAAATATGTGATGCCGCGCTCAAAGAGCATGAGAACAAAGTTTTTCTCCCTGGTTTTAAATTTCCAGCCGAAGTGACCTGCCATCATGACCTTGACGAGGCCGTCGAGGAGGCCGACCTTGTTTTTATCGCCGTGCCTTCGCAATTCTGCCGGAAAATCTACGGTCGAATCGCTCCGTATCTCTCTGCCCATCAGACCGTGATCAGTCTGACGAAAGGAATCGAGAAGAAGACTCATCTCCGCATGACCGAGGTCATGGCCGAAGTCTTCGGTGCCCGCTTGCTTCCCTCACTCGGCGTTCTTTCCGGGCCCAGTTTTTCCAAAGAAGTCGCCCAGGAGCATCCGACGGCTCTTGTTTTGGCTTCAGCCGATGCGGACAGGGCCAAAAAAATTCAGCGTCTCATCTCCGGCCAGATTTTACGGATTTACACCAGCCGGGACGTCGTCGGGGTTGAAATCGCTGG